>Ga0209403_10000982_pt1 | contig 38706 bp, 29 predicted proteins | sample ArcticOcean_MG_C_8_FD_187440 | JGI IMG/M metagenome (GOLD analysis project Ga0209403, IMG submission 187440) | Marine microbial communities from western Arctic Ocean - ArcticOcean_MG_CB11_86 (SPAdes) (version 2) | ecosystem: Environmental > Aquatic > Marine > Oceanic | place: Arctic Ocean...
GTTTACGAACGATCACCTGACGACGACATGCTGATGGCCGCCAGCGCTGACGGAGTGGGGACAAAAATCGCCGTCGGACAGGCCGCCAAAAAATTCCGAGGACTCGGGATGGACCTGGTCAATCACTGCGTAAACGACCTCCTTACAACCGGCGCACGCCCGGCCTTCTTTCTGGACTACATTGGACTTGGGCACGCAGAACGTGATGACGCTGTCGAGATCGTTGAAGGGATGGCGGAAGCCTGCAACGCCGCCGGATGCGTCCTTATCGGCGGAGAGACCGCCGTCATGCCTGGGCTTTATTCCGGAGATGATATGGACGTGGTGGGTGTAATCGCAGGGTACGTACATAGATCCGATCTTCTCGGTGGCGAAGCGGCGGAGCTAGGTGACGTTTTGATCGGCATCCCGTCAAACAGTCCTCACACCAACGGCTATTCGTTGATCCGACGTGTATTTGATATCGACAACCACCCGGAAATACTTGACGAGACCAAGTGGTCGCCTGACATCGGCCGGTCTCTCGGTGACGCACTTCTGGAACCACACCGGAGCTACCTTGAACCCATCACACCAGTGCTGGGCATGATCCGGGGGATGGCGCACATCACCGGCGGCGGCGTGTTCGAGAACATTCCGAGGTCACTTCCAGAAGGAATGGGAGCGGACATCGATCTTTCGAGCTGGACAGTACCGCCACTGTTCCGGTTAATACAGGAACAAGGCAAGATCGATCGGGACGAAATGTTCCGGGTCTTCAACATGGGCCTCGGAATGGTCCTGCTGGCGTCGGCAAATCGCGCAACCGAGATCATGGACCTGATACCGGACGCGTGGATCGTAGGACGGGTCGTTGAACGTCCGGCAAATGCCGAGTGCGTGGTGCTTATATAACGATTGGTGGGGCCACATATCGACAGACATTCTTCGTGATACAACGTCGCCCGACACGTACAGCCAAACACCCCAAAGGAACGATTAGTTGGCCCTCGCCTTACTTAGCCCGTATGACAAAACAGGACTGATCGAATTCGCTCGGGTCATACAGGACGCGGGATACGATCTTGTGTCGACAGGCGGAACGCATGCCGTCTTGACCGGGGCCGGATTGACGGTCAAACAGGTTGCAGATGTCACGGGATCTCCAGAAATACTGGACGGCCGCGTCAAGACGCTCCACCCGGTAATACACGGGGGATTGCTCGCCAGGCGCTCAGACCCGGATCACATGGCCCAGCTCAAGGAACACGACATCAAGCCGATCGACATCGTTGTCGGAAACCTGTACCCGTTTCGGGAAACCATCTCGAGGCCAGACGTCACGCTCTTGGACGCTCTTGAGAACATCGATATCGGCGGCCCAACAATGGTCCGCGCCGCCGCCAAAAACCACCCCGATGTTGTGATCGTCGTAGACCCGGCCGACTACGATCGTATCGGTGCCATGTTGGCGGACGGCGGCGTGCCACAAGAAGAGCGTCGTCGACTTGCCGCTAAGGCTTTCCAGCACGTCGCTCTGTACGACACAGCGATCGCTGGATACTTGCGAGACACTCCGACAGAGGACGAGGAAGAGCAGGCGTCTCAATACTTCCCGGCGGAGTTCACCGCCGGCTTCAAACTTGGGGGCGTCCTCCGGTACGGCGAGAACCCGCACCAGCCAGGAGCTTTGTACTCCCGTGACGGCGGCAACGGTGGCGGTATCGCCTCGGCCAAGTTACTCCACGGCCGGGCGATGTCCTACATCAACTACCTTGACGCAGATGCCGCGTGGACATCGGTCGCGATGCTCCCGTCCACGGCGGTTAGTGTCGTCAAACATGCAAACACCTGCGGCCTGGCTATGCACCAAAACCAGACCGAGGCATACAAACGGGCCTTTGCCGGAGACAGCGTCTCGGCATACGGCGGAATTGTAGGTTTCAACACAACTGTCACCGAAGAGACTGCAGAGGCCATGCGGCCCGTGTTTTACGAGGTTGTGGTGGCCCCTGACTATGAACCAGAGGCGCTCAAAATCCTCAAACGAAAATCAAAAAACCTGCGCCTGCTCAAGGTGAAACCGGTAAATGGACCGGACGTCGGTCTGCACACCGTCTCGGGTGGCCTGTTGGTCCAAGTGGCAGACCGTGCCGCCGACGATCTCACGTTGTGGAATGTCGTCACCAAACGGCAGCCCAATCACGACGAACGTGCGGACCTCGAATTCGCATGGCACGCATGCCGGTTGATCAAATCCAACGCCATCGTTCTCGTGAAAGACCGGGCGATCGTCGGCATGGGGGCAGGGCAACCGAATCGCGTAAACAGTGCCTTTCTGGCGGTACGGGCTGCCGGCGACGCGGCTGCCGGCTCGGTATTGTCCTCCGATGCGTTCTTCCCTTTTTCGGATACGCTGGAGCTTGCGGCGGAGGCCGGGGTCATGGCGGCGATCTCGCCTGCGGGCTCGATCCGAGACGATGAAGTGATAGCAGCTGCGGACAGGCTCGGTATGGCGGTCATCATGACCGGCAACCGGCACTTTCTTCACTAGGGGCATGGATAAGTCACTATGGCCGCAAGCGTAGATATAGTCATCCCTGTCCTCAATGAAGAGGTCGCCCTGCCTCGTTGTGTCAAAATGCTGTCGGCGTTTATCGAAGAGCATCCCGGACGTGACTGGAAGATCACGGTGGCCGACAACGGATCGACCGACCGAACACAGGAAGTTGCCGGAGAACTTGCCAGGCAGGGATACCCCATCGGGATCACGCGCCTTGATCAGCGCGGCAGAGGCCGGGCACTGAAAAAGGCATGGCTGGAGAGCGACGCGGACATCAGGTTCTATATGGACGTGGACCTATCAACCCGGATTGACGCGCTGATGCCACTGGTAGATGCCCTGGAATCAGGCGAGTACCAAGTCGCGACCGGATCCCGATTGATGAAAGGGTCTGAAGTTGTAGGCCGGAAGCTCCAGCGCGAGATCACGTCACGGGCATACAACCTGATTCATCGGGTGATGTTTTTCTCACCATTTAAAGACGCTCAGTGCGGATTCAAGGGGATCACACGTGAGGCGGCCGAGGCATGTATCCCACTCGTTAAGAACAACAACTGGTTCTTCGATACAGAGTTGCTGATCATCGCGGCCAAGTCCGGGTACAAGATCAAATCTCACCCGGTTCACTGGGAGGATGACCCGGATACCCGGGTGAATGTAACCGCTACTGTGACGGAAGATGTGAAGGGGTTGCTGCGACTTCGCTTCGGCGGCGTGCCCCGGGCAAAGCGCCTATCACCGACGTACCGACCTTGACCCCCCCGTGTGGGCGTAGATAGAGTTACACAACCCTTGGCAGGGGCATATGTGTTCCCCCCGGGCGCACTCCCGGACATCCCTCAATCCCGGTATTAGATGAGCCGTACAGGCGCCGATGATTAATAGCGAACCTGATATATCCCGAGCCCTGGTGATCGGCGATACGGCCGACATCGAACTGCATCGCGCCCGCGAAATTCTCCGTAACGAATCGATTAATCCCGAGGTTGTGATGGAGTTCTCGCCCGAAATATCAGGCGTTCTCGCCGGGATAAACGATGTCAAAACACTGCTTAACAGGAACCTTCCAGAGACCGGCCGAGAGGTGTGGGCACTTGACGAAGCCAGCAGCTTCGTCAAAAACGAGGTCGTGCTCAGGGTTCGCGCCCCATATGCATCCTTTGGCTTGTACGAGACGGCAATAAATGGGATTCTTTCTTCGAGCGCGGGCTGGGCGACAGCAGCTCGAGAATGTGTCGATGCTGCCGATGGGGTGCCGATCGTCTCGCTAGGCGCGCACCACGTTCATCCCAATGTCGTCGGTGTTATGGATTACTCGGCCGTGACCGGTGGGGCCAGCTCGTGTTCCTCCGTGCTCGGCGCTCGACTTGCCGGCGTCACGGCGTCTGGCACTATGGCGGCGGCACTCGTGATTATCATGGGCGACACACGTTCTGCCGTAGAAGCGTTTGACCGGAACATGCCGCCCGAAGTGCAACGTGTTGCAGTGGTGGGGACGATCGGTGATGAGGCGATCGAAGCTATAGAGATCTCACGTATGTTGCGGGACCGGCTGCGCGGCGTCCGGCTTGAGACCGCAGAGGAACGGGGCGGCGTTGCCCCTGATTTTGTCCACGAACTCCGTGCGAGATTGGACCAGGGCGGTTACAACCACGTCGATATTTTTGTAAGCGGCGACCTAAACCCAGCGAAGATACAGGCGTTCACGGACGAGAAGGCGCCAGTTGCGGCGTTCGGAGTCGGGTTCCACATCGGCGCCGCACAACCGATCAAGTTCCGGGCAAAAATAAAGGAACTCGAGGGTCGACCGGTGGCTCGCCGAGGATTTGTCCCGGGAATAACGCCGAACCCACGCCTGACTCGCGTTCTCTAGAGAGCTTCGTCTTAGGGCGATTCTTCCAGGCTGATCTGGAGAACTCGTACTGTATCCGGTGTTACCCGCGCCCATTCAGCGATTCGTAACCCGGCCACCCACACGATGCCGCTGTCACATTCGATGATCGGCACGCGGTCGCGCCACGTCCGTGGGATTCCGGCATTAACGAATAGATCCTTCAATCGGGTATCGGCGTCCATGCCTAGCGGTTGAAATCGATCTCCATTGACCCGATTCCGTAAAGTTGCAGTGCTTCCGATCGCATCGGCGTCGGCGTAGTGAAACAACTGTGAATCGGCGGTCATATCGTCTGGCCGTTCGACCAACTCCACCACCAGCGCTTCACCGCCGGAAAAATGCAGCCGTCCAGGGATAGATATCTCAATTGGTTCGATGGGCACCGGGTATGGCGAATCTTCCTGACCGACCGGTGCAAACATCACCGTATGGGATCGGGTTTCGAACCGGATTCCATGCGGGAGATCAAGAGATCGGCCGGCGCCGGCTTCGGTCAGCCTGTCCATTTCGATGATGTGGGATCGAAGTAGGTCTGTCGCTGTGCCAGCTGCCTCAAGGAACGCACGTTGTAACAAAGAACGTCTGAGTGCCGGACGGGTGATCTGTAGCATTTTGCGGTCGAGGGTCACCGAACTTGTTTCCCGGTCCGAGACGTCGAGCACGTGCTCCCACAACTCGTCCACAACCTCTTTCAGCACTGCGAGTTCCTCTGCGGCCGTGTCAGACAGCCGAGTGATTGCATCGGCGACGCGCGGGTTGATCGCCTCTAGCTCGGGCATCACATTCAGTCGCAATCGATTTCGAGCGAAGGTCGTCGATCTGTTACTCACATCCATCCGGGGAACGATTCCACGGTCACGGCAGTACTGCTCAGTGTCCTCACGTCTGAGCCTCAAAAGAGGCCGGATGACCGTTAGCGAACCGCCGCCCCATCGTTTCGGCGTCTGGGACACGAGCCGCATTCCACGAACGCCGGCGAGCCCCGATCCGCGCACGATATGCAGAAGAACCGTCTCTGCCTGGTCGTCGAGTGTGTGGCCGGTGATTGCCGCCTGGGCATCTTCACTCTGTGCCACTCGCCCTAAGAATCCGTAACGAAGGCGACGTGCGGCGTCTTCTACCGACAGCCGATTATCCCTTGCATATGTCGCCACGTCAGCGCTGTCACCGATGTATGTGAGTCCGCGAACTTCGGCGGCCGAACGGACATACTCTGCGTCTACGTCCGACTCAGTGCCGCGCATCTGGTGGTTGAAGTGGCATGCGATGACTCTGGGGCCGCCTTCCGCTGCGATCGCCTGCATGGCATCGAGCGCCGTCATCGAGTCTGTTCCGCCGGACACAGCTACCAAAACAGACCGATCGGTGTCTACTGCAGCTTCGCTCAACGCTGCGTTTATGGTGTTCTTGACGGAAAGAACATGTCCCGATATTGCGGGCGTGCCAGTGCTCACAGGGTTGGCGCCACCTCTTGAGAGGTGACCCAGCGTCTTGCAAGGACACGGATAATCTTGTTGCCGCTCATCTCGATAATTTGGAACCTGACCGGACCCGACCTGACTCGATCTCCGACCTTTGGTAGTCGCTGTAACTGGTCAAGCAAGAAACCGGCGATCGTCTGATAATCGCCATCCGGGATGCCGAGGTCCAGACGATCGTTAGCGTCCTCAATCGAGAGCGCTGCGTCAAGTTCATATGTGTTGGCATCAACCGTAATGAACCGGTCGTCAGGTTTAAGCCCTTCCTCACCGGTCGCGCCGATGGCCTGCTCCAGGATCTTCGTTAGCGTGACAAGCCCGGCGATTCCACCGAATTCGTCGACCACGAGCGAGATCTTGTGTCCTGCTGCCTGCATATCCTGGAACAACTCATCCTGTTTCTTGGTCTCGGGTACAAACAATGTCGTGCGCATCAGGCCGGTGACTGGTGCGTCCTCCTTGAGATCGCCGCCTGCGATAGATTGCAGGACGTCTTTTACTGAAAGGATGCCGACGACATCATCGTGATCGTCGTCGAAAACGGGGAACCTTGTGTGAGGATCTTTAGCGTAGATGTCCATGAATCCGCCGACACTTGTACCGAGCTCGATCCACTCGATCTCATTGCGAGGCGTCATCACGTCCCTGACCTCTGATTCGCCGAAGCGGAAGATGTTCTCCAACATCTCTCCTTGGCTTTCGTCGACCGTGCCCTCCTCCTCCCCCACATCGATCAGCATGCGAAGTTCGCCTTCTGTGATGGTCGGCGTAGTCAGGGCTTCTTTCCCGCCGAGCATGTGCGTCAGTACTCGCGGGACCAGCGTGAAGATCCAAACGACTGGCCCCATGAAACGCATCAGTAAGAGGACAGGTCGCGAGACTATGTGGGACCAGCGTTCCGCCCCAACTACGGCGACCGATTTTGGGGTGAGTTCCGCCGCAACAACCACGATTACGGTCGCCCCGAGGGTGGCGATGGCGACCACTCCCGCCGAGTTGCCCCAAAGCTTGATCACGAGGGCCGTTCCGACGGCCGTTATGATGATGTTCAGGGCGTTCCCGATGAGCAAAATTGTTCCGAAGAACTTGTTGTACTCGTCGGTGATCTGCATGATCGCCTCTGAGGACAGGTCGCCCTGTTCAGCCCGGTGCCGCACCCTGAACCTGTTGACTGAGACTATCGCTGCTTCGGACGCGCTAATTAAAGCGCTGCCAATTACGGCAATAGCGATGATCAATATCGACAGACTCATCCCGCGTGTCCTCCTCGTCAGCCATCGTTCCGGGGGATCCGGTGATTGCTTTATTATGAAGAGTTTATCTCAGCATGAATAAAGGCCCATTCGTGGGAACGGGCCTTTAACTGCAAATCCAAGCATCGTCAGACTTGGAAACGTGTGTGCAAGGTTAGATCTAGTCCTTCAATTCTGAAGAATCGGGCGGTTCAGAAGCGTCAGCCGTTTCCGATGCAAGAACCGGGTCCGGCGGCGAGGCTTTCGCCGCCACGACAGCGCGAATACCGGCGTCGATCTCAGTCCTGATAGCCACTTCCCGCTTCAGGAACGTTCGGGAAGCCTCACGTCCCTGCCCCAAGCGTGTATCGCCGTAAGAGAAGAATGATCCGCTCTTCTTAAGGACCCCATGCTCAACACCAAGGTCGAGCAAAGCTCCTTCTTTGCTAATGCCCTCTTTAAAGAGGAACTCAAGCTCGGCAACACGGAATGGCGCAGCGACCTTGTTCTTAACGATTCGGGCGCGGACCCGGTTCCCGATGATTTCTGTCCCATTCTTGATCGCCTCCATGCGGCGGAGGTCGATACGTACGGAGGCGTAGAACTTGAGTGCACGTCCGCCCGGAGTGACCTCAGGGTTTCCGAACACGACGCCGACCTTCTCACGCAACTGGTTAATGAAGATCAGGGTGGTACTTGTGCGGGCGACGGACCCGGTTAACTTGCGGAGGGCCTGTGACATGAGGCGGGCCTGGAGGCCTATGTGAGTATCGCCCATCTCACCTTCCTGCTCAGCCATCGGGACCAGCGCTGCGACAGAGTCGATCACGATCACGTCTAAGGCGCCGGAACGCACGAGGTAATCCGTGATTTCGAGCGCCTGTTCCGCAGAATCGGGCTGTGAGACGAGTAGTGAGTCGATATCCATGCCGAGCAACTTCGAGTAAGCGGGGTCCATGGCATGCTCGGCATCAATGTAAGCGGCGGTGCCGCCGAGTCGCTGTGCTTCTGCGATCACATGTGAAGCGAGGGTCGTCTTTCCGGCGGACTCTGCGCCGAATATCTCAACCACACGGCCACGGGGCAGACCACCTATCCCGAGCGCCATGTCCAGAGCGATTGAACCCGTGGGAATGGAGTCAACGTCCTGCCCGCCACGATCGGTCAACTTCATAATTGCGCCGCGGCCGAACGCCTTGTCGATTTGCGCGAGTGCTAGTTCTAACGCAGCCTCGCGTTCGGAGCGATTCCCGTTGGTGTTGACGGGTTTGTCGGCCCGTGCGGCTTTGGCGTTGCGGAGTGGGGACATATCTCTTGCCTCTTCTTTTGGCAGTGCAGTCGGAGTTGATTTACTTATTGGCCCCCGGCCGGACGCTTCTTTTTGTGTCCGTTCCCGGCGGCATTAATGACCCTAGCACGGATGTTCTAATGCTGCAAGATCCCGACGTCATAGACGAAGAAAACAGGGGAGTGAAGTCCCCCGGGAGACACCCGAGCGGTAAGGAGTTTACGTTTCCCCTAGGGCGGTAACGAAGCGAATCCACGGAAACGGACCGAGGTCGTCGTATGCGCAGCCGGTACGCGGAGCCCTTGTTCACCGTGAAATGGACGTGTACCTGCGTGACGAGGATTGACGGGATCGTCTGGCGGCTAAGAGAGCGCCCCTCTTACCGGGGGTGGCAGTGGGGTAAGGCGCGGCAGCGCAAGAGTCTGGATAACGTGTTTTGTTAGAGGCGCACTGGTTATGGGAAAATGCCCGGGCTACGGTCAGAGTGAAAGAAGAACGCTAGAGACATCAATACCGATCGGTCTCGGCACCGCTTCTTTCTTAGGATCAAGGCGTCGCTCAGCCAAGGTACGCCGCGGCCCAACCGAGGCCGTCTTCCGTCAGCCCGGCGGGCTTGTACTCGCAGCCGATCCATCCGTCATACCCAAGACCGTCGATGAAAGAGAACAGGTAGGGATAGTTGATCTCCCCGGTACCGGGCTCGTTGCGGCCTGGGTTATCGGCAAGCTGGAAGTGCGGAATACGGTCCTGCAGGCGTTTGATGGTGGGCGCGAGATCACCCTCCATGATCTGCATGTGATAGATATCGTACTGGAGCCAGGCGTTCTCATGGTCCACCGCGTCGAGGATAGAAATCCCCTGCTCAGTGGTAGAAATCAAATAACCCGGAATGTCTCGCGTGTTGATCGGTTCAAGCAACAGCTTGGCCCCGGCATCGGCCGCAAGTGGCGCAGCGAAGGCCATGTTGTCGACCAGCGTCTGCGTTGCCAACTCTGGATCGGTACCCTCGGGCGGGATCCCTGCAAGGCATGTCAGCAACCCACAATCAAGCGCCAGCGCGTACTCGATTGCCTTGCCGATGCCGTCCCGGAACTCGTTGACCCGATCCGGCAGCGCTCCGAGCCCTCGCTCTCCGGCATCCCAATCGCCCGCCGGCAAATCAAACAGCACCTGTCTCAGACCGTTCTTATCAAGCCGTTCTTTGATCTGCTCCGCAGGGAAGTCGTATGGAAACAGGTACTCGACACCCTTGAACCCCGCGTTAGCGGCGGCATCGAACCGGTCGAGCATGTCGACCTCGTTGAACATCATCGAAAGGTTGGCGGCGAGCTTTACCATGCGTTCTCCGGATATCGAATTGTGGTGTGGGGAAGAGGTTAAACCACCGAACCGGTTGAGTGGAATGCTGAACGGAAAGTGTTGGCAATCAACAATCTCAGAGGGCGGTTACCGCGCAAAGGTAATCCAACTCCAGAACGCGGCGCTCGTCACCATTGAGCAAAGGGGAATGGGATTGATCAGCGAGCGCGTCCTGTGCTGCGAGACATATCACGGGCCTAACCCGGTTTCGGGAAAGCGCTGTACCCCTGCCACTACTCCGGCTGTGTGATGTTCTTCTTGTAAAACTTTTTTCGGTTAGTCATCCGCGTTCGGCTTTCCGCGTACGATCCTTTATTGGTTTTGCTTCGCTCGCGCTGCATTTCCCCACGGAGCTTCAGGAAAGAATAAAACCGCTCCGAATTCAGCTCACCAGCTGCAATTGCAGCTGGCACGGCACACCCGGGCTCGCCCTGGTGCCGGCAGTCCCGGAACCCACAAGTAGCGGCCAGCTCGCTAATATCCGAAAACGCCTCTGAAACACCTTCATTTGCGTTTTGCAGCGTGAAGGTTCTCATGCCGGGGGTGTCTATCAGCACTCCGCCGCCGGGGATTGGCATGAGGTGTCGTGCCGTCGTTGTGTGCCGGCCTTTTCCGTCGTACTCCCGCACCTCTCGTGTCGCCAGCACCTCGTCCCCCAGTAACTGGTTGGAGATCGTCGACTTTCCGACCCCCGAAACACCAATAAATACAACCGTTCTATTACTGGTCAAGTACTGGCGTAGTTCTTCCACTCCATCGCCGGTCCGGCCGCTCGTCATGTGAACCTTGAGCCCGGGGGCGTTATTGTCGATCTGCTCGAGGACCTCTGATGGATCCACTAAGAGATCCGATTTGGTGAGAAGAACAATGGGGGTTGACCCACTCTGCTCGATCTGGGCAACCTCCCGAACTAGCCGGGCGATATTTGTCTTAACCGCGGTGTGGGTGGCGAAAACGAAGTCGACGTTGGCTGCTATGACCTGAACTTCCCTGCCGGAAGATCTACTGTCAGAGCCGCCACGGGTCCTAGCCAGTACCGATCGTCTCGGCAACACGATTTCGATGGAGTCCGTATCGTGTCTCGGCCGCGGCATGATCCCCACCCAGTCGCCGACGGCCGGCAGTTGCTCTTTATCTGATGTGTGCAGCATGTCAGTCGATGGTTCCGCTCGGGCCGGCCCGTTTTCGGTAAGGACCATGGCCGAAATACGATCGACACGGGCAACACGGCCCGGCTTGAGTCCGGCGGCGTGGAGGTCAGAGAAATGGGAGGAGACGTGTTCGTCCCAACCTATGGACACAAGAAATGGGAATGCCGGTTCCCCAGGGGTATGAGAATTCAACGGTGGGTCTTCACGTGAGTATGGTGTACCCGCAGCTGGACGCGACCTAGCTCTGGGCGTCGGGGGTGGGCAGGCAATCATTTAGAGACATGAGTCGCGAACAAGTGCGCAAAGTAATGACTTGCATAGCGTCTCCTCTCGATACGGGGTTGATTGCCACAAGAAACCGGCTGGGCGAAAGTTTGCTGGGCCTGTCGCGATACGTCAAGTCGGGCAAAGCTGTGTTAGCAGCTTCGGTGAAGTGCTCGCAACTATAAAGTCAGCCGTATGCCGCAGCGATTGCCGTTATCACATTGATGGCGGGTAGGATTTAGATATCCGCTATCTGACTCACGTTCGCGCCCCCGAAACCCATACAGAATCGATTCACGCTCCCACACATAGGTTCTCCTCAAACCGACACTGAGGCTAGTGAAGTGTGGGGAGTGTGAACATGCCGTATTCCACAATCAACTCTCATAACGAGAGGCGACAAATGTCACAAACGAAAGAAGAACAACACAACAAAGAACTGTTTCGCCGATTCCTCGAAGAGGTGATCAACCCCGGCGCGCCCGAGCGTATGGAAGAGTTCATCGCACCCGGCTACATAGACCACACCTCTGAGGCCCGAGGACCCCAGGGTTACCGGGACAACCACAACAAAATCCTTGCTGCATTCCCGGACTTCCACGTGAAAATAGAACAGATAATGGCCGAGGGCGACACGCTTGCCTTCTACCTGACCTATAGCGGCACACACAAAGGCAAGTTCAGGGACATCGCCCCGACTGGCAGGAAAGTCTCATGGTCCGCCGCGCAGTTCAGGCGTGTCGCTGGCAGCAAATTCATCGAAAACTGGGGTGTTTCCGACACCGACGGGTTGCTGAAATCTCTCGGCGAAGTGCTGGAGTAGGATGCACCTACACAACGTTGATATCGATCTCAGATCATCGCGTCGGACAAAGGTCAAAAATGTACATACCTCCTTACTTCAAGATTGAAGATCCGGATGCGATAGAAAGAATCGTTTCCGAGAACGGTTTTGCGACCTTGATCACGCCGTCGTCTGAGGGCATAAAGGCGACCCACTTACCTCTTTTGTATGCGCCCCTTGGATCGTCCAAAGATGCAGGGATCATCAACGGGCACATGGCCCGGGCGAACGACCATTGGAAGGCGTTCGATGGAGTAGCGGAGTCCCTTGCGATATTCCAGGGCCCCGACTCCTACATCTCGCCTGAGTGGTATGAAACAGCGCCAGCCGTGCCCACGTGGAATTTTGCCGTCGTACACATGCGGGGACCACTAGAGCTGATCGACGACAGGGAATGGCTTTCGTCGCATGTGGATGACATGGTTAGATTTCACGAGTCTAAGGCGCTCGACCACCCACCAGAACCGAGTGATCCGGCATTCAAAGCTAAACTTCTGGGCGGTATCGTAGGTTTTAGGATGAAGGTCAAAACCATCGAGGCTAAGTTCAAACTCAACCAGAACCGCAGCAAAGCCGACCGAGCACGAGTTGCAGAAGTGCTGGACGCATCCGGCGATCAATCCGCCGCGGGCATCGCCGCACTCATGCGAACGCACGGAGACGATTAATCTCCAGGCAAATCCCGGCTTAGATCGGGTTCCCCCTTCGCCGCGTGGACGTATCACCATAAACCTGGTGCTCGACCCTGTCACATCACTGGTCCGAAAACGATCAAGATTCAGAACAAAATCACGATCACAGAGCGGGACCTAGGGATTCGGCACACCACGATCACAACTTATCTTACTGAGTACTTGGCAAGCCCGAATGGGCACACGCGGTGTATCCTGCCGACCCGCGCGCCCGGCCTTTAGAACATCCAATATTCCATGCCAGCGCGGTCGAACCCTTTGAATCGGGAGGCAACCGAATGAAAGCGGCCGTCTACAAAGGCAACCAACGCTTCGAAATCGAAGAGATCCCAACGCCCACTGCTGGGCCAGGCCAGGTGGTCGTAAAAGTCCACTTCTGCGCCGTATGCGGCACCGATGTTCACGCGTTTCTGTACGACATAGCGCCTCCCGGGACGGTGCTCGGCCACGAGTTTGCCGGTGACGTCGTTGAGGTTGGGTCTGCTGTCACGGAATGGAAAGTCGGCGATAGGGTGATCGGCGGTGGCGGCGACCCACCCTCGGGCCAGGAGTCCGCGACACGTACACACCCGCGCTACAACTACCGCAAGATGGGATTCCCTGAAGGCTCAATCCGTGGTTACGCCGAGTTCGTCCTGATGGAGGAATGGCAGCCCATCCTGATCCCGGACGGCATCACCGACGAAGAGGCTGCTATGTGCGAGCCCACGGCAGTTGCGATCCACGCGATCCGCAACTCCGATCTCAAGCTGGGCGATAGTGTCGGTATCCTTGGTGCTGGGCCTATCGGGCTTCTGACTCTGCAGGCCGCAAAGGCCGCCGGAGCAAGCGCCGTGTACGTCTCCGAACCGGCCCCTGAACGGGGGCGTGTCGCTCTTGAACTGGGCGCCGATGCCGTGATCAACCCGCTGGAGCAAGACCTTCAGGCAGAGATCGACGCATTGACGGAAGGGCGCGGACCGAACATCGTGTTCGACTGCGCCGGATTTCCGTCAACGCTGGACCAGGCGTTCAACATCGTCCGCCACACGGGGCAGGTCATCCTGGTGGCCGTGCCGTGGGAAGTACTGCCGCTGCGGCCGGTCGACTGGATGGCGCGCGAGATCAGCTTCAAGGCAAGTTGGGGATCGCTGCCCGGTGACTGGCACCGAGCAATCGGACTAATGGCGTCCGGGAAGCTGACAGTGAAGCCACTGATCGGCGACGTGGAATCCATCCCGCTCGAGGGAATGCAAGAAGCCTTCGAAGGCCTTACAAAGCCAAGCAATCAACTCCAAGTTGTAGTGCGACCCTGACACACCCTCTTCCAGATACAAACGCACTGCTCAAACCAAACTGGCCTGTCCCTGAAGCGGTCCAACACGAGGCGGGACGAGCACAATCGTTGGTGCCACATCAAGGGGAGGGTCAATGGAGAACCTGGTGTCTGCGGAACCGGAACAGATCATTTCGGGAATAAGCGCCACTAATGCGGTCGGTAACGTGAAGCAATCGGCATCCTACGGTCCCGTCCGAAGGCTAGCTGCGTGATCTTCACGCCCGGGGGAGACTGTCGCCGCTTGTACTCGTTGCGATCCACCATTTGCAGGACTCGTCGTACCGTGGCCTCATCACCGCCGTCCAACCCGTCCTCCTCAGCGATAATCTCGGGCGCATCCCAAAGATCCTCGATGTAGTGCTCGAGAATCCGGTCCAGGATTTCGTAGGGCGGCAAGGAGTCACTGTCCAACTGATCCGGTCGTAACTCCGCGCTCGGGGGCTTGTCGATAACCGAGCGTGGAATCGGAGCGCCCGGCCCGGTCGCGTTCCGGTACTCACACAACCGGAACACCAGTGTTTTCGGCACATCCTTGATCACCGCGTAGCCGCCCGCCATATCGCCGTACAGTGTGGCGTATCCGGTGGCGAACTCAGACTTGTTGCCGGTCGTCAGCACGAGATACCCGAACTTGTTTGAGATTGTCATGATCACGTTGCCACGTACGCGTGATTGGACATTCTCCTCGGCCACGTTCGGCTCCGTACCCCGTAACTCCTCTTCAAGAATCTCTTCAAAGGCAGCGTGCGCTGGTTCGATCGGCAAATTCCAAAGTTGTATGCCCAGTCGTTTGGATAAATCCTCTGCGTCAGTAACGGAGCCGTCAGAGGAATAGCGGGAGGGCAGGGCGACGCAGAGCACGTTCTCCGCACCGAGCGCGTCTACGGCGATAACCGCCGTCAGGGTCGAATCTATACCGCCAGAAAGAGCGATCACCGCCTTCTTAAAACCGCTTTTTAGGGCGTAATCGCGCGTCCCGAGGACCAACGCCCTGTACACCTCAGCCTCCTCGCTAAGAAGCTCTGCGGGAGGTGATGCCTCAATAGAAGGGGCTGGTTCCGGGGCTGACGAAGAGGCCCGGCTTAATGAAAGTTTTGAGGCGTTACCGATTGCCGCCAGTTCTGCGGAACTTGGCCCGTTCCACGCGCTGCCGGACCGAATATTGGACACGCGGTCGAGGTCAAGATCGACCACAAGCATGTCTTCGGAGAACCGCTCACCTTCGGCGATAAGCGACCCATCAGGGCCGTACACAAGGCTTGTGCCGTCGAAAACCAACTCGTCCTGCCCGCCGACCTGATTTACGTAACAGGCGAATATCTGATTCCGGCGCGCCAGATCACCAATTAGATTCCGTCGTACGCCATCCTTACCGCGCTCAAAGGGCGAGGCGTTAATGTTGATATTGATCTCGGCCCCAAAGTCACGCTCAACCTCGGCAGGGCCGATTGGTTCCCACACGTCTTCACAGATGCTCACCCCGATCCGGACACCTCCGAAATCGATCACCGGGCACTCGGTCCCGCGCTCGAAATAGCGCTCCTCGTCAAAGACCCCGTAGTTGGGCAGGTGAATCTTCCGGTACACGGATGCGATAGCACCCTCGTGGAGGAAAGCCGCGGCGTTATACGCTGGCTCCCCCCGTTCAGGAGATCCGTCCACAAACCCGACGATGGCCGCTATTCCGTGGGCCTCTGAGGCCACGCGGTCAAGCGCTGCAAGGTTGTCGGCGACAAATCTGTGGTGGAGTACCAGGTCCTCCGGTGGGTAGCCGGTAATAGCCAGCTCCGGGAATGCCACCAGTTCTGCCCCGTCCTCGCGCGCCTTCGCCATCGTGTCGATGATCAACCTGGCGTTGCCGTCTATATCGCCGACCGCGGTGTTCACCTGTGCCAGCGCTATGCGGAGTGTCCGCACGTACCCGAACTCCTTACCCGACCTGTGGACGTCAATTCTTGGGGGACCCGATTCCCTCCCCCGGTTCAATAATCCTTGGGCGAGCCCTTACACGCCGCCCCGTACGTATCCCGTCACACGCGGCAGCAACGTCTGGCCCATGATCCAAGCGTCCACCCCGCGCGCCGTTCGGCGACCGCCTGCGATTGCGTGCACCACGAGCGACTGCCCGCGCTGCATGTCCCCACCGGCAAAAACACCGTCAACCGAGGTCATGAAGTTGCTGTCGGTCGCCACGTTACCGCGTTCGTCGAACCCAACCCCGAGCTCCGAAAGCAGACCACCCTGTTCCCCGTGGAGAAAGCCCATAGCCAGCAAGATCAGTTCCGTTTCGACCGTGAACTCGGAGTCAGGAACCTCCACCATCTTCGGGCGTCCACCGTTCGCGACCGGCTCCCAGTTCACACGGACGGCGGTCAGGCTCTTGAGCTTGCCGTTCTCGCCATTCAGGCGCTTCGTCAGGATGTCGTAATCGCGAATACCGCCTTCTTCGTGCGCCGACGAAGTGCGGAAAGTCATCGGCCACTGCGGCCACGGGTTCGTATCGTTGTCTCGCTCGGTCGGAGGAATCGGCAGCAACTCGTACTGCCAGGTCTCCAGTGCGCCCTGGCGGTGGGAGGTCCCGAGGCAGTCCGCGCCGGTATCGCCGCCACCAAGGATAACGACGTTCTTGGCCTCTGCAGTGATAGTGTCGTCAGGCCCGAACTCGGCGCCCTGGTTACGACGGTTGCTCTGCTTCAGATAGTCCATGGCAAAGTGAACACCGTCCAGCTCACGTCCGGGCACCGGAAGATCCCTCGGCACAGTTGCCCCGCCGCACAAAACAATGGCGTGGAAATCTGCCTTGAGCTGATCCGTCGGGTAGTCCCGTCCGACCCAAGTGGAAGTGCGGAACTCGACACCCTCGTCCTCCATCTGCTTCACACGTCGACTGACAACCGTCTTCTCAAGCTTGAAGTGAGGAATGCCGAGGGTAAGGAGTCCGCCGATCACCTCGTCTCGCTCAAACACCGTGACAAGGTGTCCGGCGCGATTGAGCTGCTGTGCTGCGGCGAGTCCGGCGGGGCCGGAGCCGATGATAGCGACCTTCTTGCCAGATCGCTGTGACGGTGGTTCGGGCTTGATCCAGCCCTCTTCCCAGCCCCTCTCGGAAATCGACTTCTCGATCATCTCGATCGCCACGGGATCCTGGTTGATGTTTAGTGTGCAAGCGGCCTCGCACGGCGCCGGGCAGACCCTGCCGGTGAACTCAGGGAAGTTGTTGGTGGCGTGCAGCTCTGAAAGCGCCGCCTCCCAGTCTCCGGAGTAGACCAGGTCGTTCCAGTCCGGGATCAGATTGCCGAGGGGGCAACCCATCGACGAGTTACAGAAGGGGACGCCACAATCCATGCAGCGTCCGGCCTGGGAACGCGCCTGATGCTCTGACCAGTTCGCGTAAACCTCACGCCAGTCTGCCAGTCGATCGGCCACGGACCGCTTGTCTGGCAGTTCGCGTTCCCATTCCATGAAGCCGGTCGTTTTACCCATATCTGTTTATTAGTCTCCGGCCGTTGCGGCCTGCTCGGAGCGTTCACGTTGAATCCGTGCGTACGCTTCCGGCATTACTTTTTTGAACAGGCCGCGTGAGGTGTCCCAGTCGCCGAGAATTCGCTCGGCGACGGTGCTTCCTGTATGGCGCTGGTGATTCTGGAGAAGTTCCAGCAACTCGGCCTCGTCTTCGGAACCAGCGACGACGTTTTCCAGGCTTGCCATATCAGGATTGAACCGAGAGAAGAAGCTGTCATCGGGGTCGTAAATGAACGCCAAGCCGCCACTCATTCCAGCGGCGAAGTTACGTCCGGTAGGGCCGATCACTACGATCGTTCCGCCGGTCATGTACTCGGCCCCGTGGTCGCCAATTCCCTCAACCACGGCGCGCGCTGCGCTGTTACGCACGGCGAAACGCTCGCCCGCTGTGCCACGTATGTAAGCCTCACCGCCGGTCGACCCGTAAAGAGCAACGTTGCCGATGATAATGTTTTCTTCCGGTAGGAATGAAGAACCCTCGGGCGGTACGACGACGATGCGTCCCCCTCCTAGTCCCTTCGCAAAGTAGTCGTTTGAGTCGCCCTCGAGCCTGAACGAGACCCCGGCTGCGAGGAACGCGCCGAAACTCTGGCCAGCTGAGCCTTTAAACGTGTAACGGATGGTGTCGTCCGGCAGGCCACGGACGCCGTACTTCCTGGCGATCTGACCGCTAAGCATCGTCCCGACAACACGGTTAGAGTTTCTAATCGGGAACTCGGCTTCCACCGGAGTTTCGTTCTCGAGCGCCATGGTGGCTCGCTCGATCAAGAGATGATCCATAGCGTTTTCTAGCCCGTGTTTCTGCTCCTCGCAGTGGTACAGCGCCACGCCCTCGGCGGGCTCGGGCTTGTACACAAGGTTGTCTAGGTTAAGGCCCCGAGCCTTCCAGTGATCGACGGCACGTCGCGCCTCGAGCTTGTCCACTCTTCCGACCATCTCATTGACTGTTTTGAAGCCGAGTTTTGCCATGTACCCACGAAGGCTCTCGGCGAGCATCATGAAATAGTTAATGACAGATTCAGGATCGCCGGCAAACTGCTTACGCAATTCCGGGTCCTGAGTGGCGACGCCCACAGAGCAAGTGTTCAGGTGGCATTTGCGCAGCATGATGCAGCCCATAACCACCAGCGCAGCCGTCGCCACGCCCCACTCTTCGGCGCCTAGTAGCGTGGCTATTGCCACATCACGCCCTGTCTTTATCTGGCCGTCTGTCTGGACGACAATCCGGCCACGCAGGCCGTTCTGAACCAGAACCTGCTGCGTTTCTGCGACGCCGAGTTCCCAGGGCAGTCCGGCGTGCTTGATTGAGGACAGCGGGGATGAACCCGTGCCGCCGGAATCGCCGGAAATCAAGACCACGTCGCCGTGCCCCTTGGACACACCGGCAGCAATGATACCGACGCCGACCTCAGACACGAGTTTCACGTGGATACGCGCCTCTGGGTTCACGTTTTTGAGGTCGTGAATCAGCTGCGCCAGGTCCTCGATCGAGTAGATGTCATGGTGCGGCGGGGGTGATATCAGGCCAACGCCCGGAGTCGTACCCCGGATGCCGGACATGTACTCCGTAAGTTTGGAGCCGGGGATCTGGCCGCCCTCACCCGGCTTGGACCCCTGTGCCATCTTTATTTGAAGATCGGTGGCGTTGACGAGGTACTCCGGCGTCACGCCAAAGCGGCCGGACGCGACCTGCTTCATGCGGCTGGAACGGTCATCGCCGTTGGCGTCTAGTGTGTAGCGAGCCCGGTCTTCACCGCCTTCTCCGGTGTTGGAGCGAGCGCCCATCCGGTTCATAGCGATAGCTAGCGTCTCGTGCGCCTCCTGGCTGATGGAGCCAAGAGAGATCGCGCCTGTCGCAAACCGTTTGACGATCGACTCCGCGGATTCCACTTCGTCCAGCGGAACTCCCCCGTCTGTGTCGAACTTGAAATCAAGCAACCCGCGGATCGTTGCGAGCCGTTCAGACTCGTTGTCTGCGGACTTCTCGAACAGTGAATAGGTGTGTGCGTTATTGGACTTAGAAGCGTGTTGGAGCAACCCGATCGCGTCCGGGTCGTACATGTGCTTCTCGCCGGTGCCGCGCCACAAGTAGAGGCCACCGATCTCCAGCGCCAAACGTCCCGGGAGCGTCGTCTCCGGGTAAGCCCGTGCGTGGTTGTCCAACAAGTCGCCGGCGATCTCCTCAAGGCCGATCCCTGAAATACGGCTCGGCGTCCATGTGAAGTACTCGTCGATCAACTCGTCAGACAGTCCAAGGCTCTCAAATATCTGTGCACCTTGATAACCCTGCAGGGTTGAGATGCCCATTTTGGACATGACCTTCAAGACACCCTTTTCGATCGCTTTGGCGAAGTTGTACTCCACCGCGGATTGATCCGGCAACTTGCGTTCATCGGCCGTGTCCCGCTCCCGCAACCCGGCCAGTGTCTCAAACGCAAGGTAGGGGTTAACCGCCGATGCGCCGTACCCGTACAGGGTTGCGAAGTGGTGGTTCTCACGTGGCTCGCCTGACTCGACGATGATGTCCAACTGTGTTCGCGTCTTGTTGCGGATCAGATGGTGATGAACTCCACCGACTGCCAGAAGTATGGGGATGTACGAATGGTCGGCATCCACACCGCGGTCGGAAAGCACGATCAGGGTGTAGCCATCTGCCACGGCCAGGTCCGCTTCGGCACGTATCCGGTCCAGCGCGTCCCGAAGACCCTGAACGCCGTCGGCGATCGGGAAGAGGGTCGAAATATTCTTCGTCCGTAACCCCGGGCGATCCAACGCCTTGATTTTCGCGAGATCCGAGTTCAGAAGTACCGTCCGGTCGATGCGGAGCAGACGTGCGTGTTCTGGGGATTCCTGGAACAGCCCGCCGCGCTTGCCGGTCGGGATCGATACCTGAGTCACAAGTTCTTCACGTATCGCGTCCAACGGCGGGTTGGATACCTGCGCGAACAACTGCTTGAAATATGTGAACAGGGGCTGCGGGCGATCTGAAAGAACTGCCAGGGGCGTGTCGTTGCCCATCGACCCGATTCCCTCTGCACCTTCGCGCCCCATTGGTTCGATCAGGATCCGTAGATCCTCCTGAGTGTAGCCAAACGCCTGCTGGCGCGTCACAAGCGTTTCCAAGTCGATCCCCGGTACGGTGGCCGCCGGGACGTCCGGAAGTTCGTCCAGAATGACCCGTTCCTGCTCCAGCCACTCCCCATAAGGTTGTTGAGCGGCGAGGCTGTCCTTGATCTCGTCGTCCCCAACGATCCGGCCTTCTTCGAGGTCCAGCAAGAACATGCGACCAGGTTCGAGACGTCGCTTCTCGGCGATTCGGTCTGGTTCGATCTCAAGCACACCCGCCTCCGACGACATCACAAGAAGGCCATCTTTGGTGATGTAGTAACGGAATGGTCTCAGGCCGTTCCTGTCGAGAACTGCGCCGACCTTGCGGCCATCGGTGAATGCGATCAACGCCGGACCGTCCCACGGCTCCATCACACCGCCGTGGTACTCGTAAAAGTCCTTGCGGGGCTGGCTCATCGATTCGTGGCCGTACCACGACTCGGGAATCATCATCGCAGCGACGTGCTCCACGCTCCTGCCGCCGATGTTGAGCAGCTCGAACACCTCATCAAGCGACGCCGTGTCACTTGCTGCCATGGCGTTAACCGGGGCCAACTTCGACACGTCGTCTCCGAACACATCGGAGGTAAAGGACTGCTCCCGTGCCGCCATCCAGTTGCGGTTGCCGCGCACGGTGTTGATCTCGCCGTTGTGGCACAGGTAGCGGTAGGGGTGGGCCAGCTTCCACTCTCCGAGCGTGTTGGTGCTGAACCGGGAGTGAACAAGGGCGAAAGCCGATGTCACGTCCTGCTCTCTGAGATCCGGGAAGAATCCCTCAAGCTGCTCGGTCATGATTAGGCCCTTATACACGATCGTCCGGGAGGACATGCTGCAGACGTAGAACACGTCCAAATCCTGCTCAGGAACGGTCTCGGTCAGGGCAACGATGCGGCGTTCGATCTCTTTTCGGGCGATATACAGACGCCGCTCAAAAGCATCACCATCGATGCTGTTTTGTGAGGTGTCCGACTCGACGATGAACACCTGCCGGATGACCGGCATCACAGCGCGGGCAAGGTAGCCTATGGCCGTAGGATCGGTCGGGACATCACGCCAACCGAGGACGGATAGACCCTCATGCGTCAGCGCTGCCGCTATCTCGGCCTCCACGCTTGATCGCAGATCGTCTTCCTGTGGGAGGAACACCATGCCTACCCCGTAGCGCCGGGCCTCCGGAAGATCGAACCCCAATTCGCGCGTGACACGCTTGAGAAAACTGTGCGGTGTCTGGATCAGAATGCCGGCGCCGTCGCCGGTTTCCGGGTCGGACCCGGTAGCGCCGCGGTGCCCGAGATTGACGAGAACCTCGAGCGCCTGCTCGATAAGCTTGTGATTGTCCGAGCCGTCGATGTTGGCGACCATTCCAACGCCACAGGCGTCTCGCTCAAAAGCCGGGTCGTACAACCCCGCCTTTCGCATCTTTTTGAAGCGTGTCGGCGCGACCGGTGCGTGGCCCGTAGGAAGGCCGTGCGTTGCGCAGAGCGTCTGGTTGTTATCGGTCGTTGTAACGGGGTCTTGCATGGATGTAAAAGCGGTCTCTCTATTATGGAAAGCCAAATCGTATCGGCCATACCGGATTGTGGGCTAGTTACGTTTGATCAAAGAACCTTTAGGTAACGGTCGACCTCGTATCCGGTCACCGTGGCCTCGAACTCACGCCACTCGATCTCTTTGTTGCGTATGAAGTTGTCGAAAATAGAATCGCCGAGGGCTTCACGCACGAGCTCACTATCCCTCAGAAGTTCAAGAGCCTGGCCGAGATTGCTTGGCAACCTTGAAATACCGGCACTCGCTCGCTCTGATGTTGACATGCTGTCGACGTCGGTCCTGACGGGTTCACCAAGGTCGTAGCCCTCTTCCATTCCCTTCATCCCGGCGGCGAGCATCACACTGAAGGCAAGGTAAGGATTACATGCGGAGTCGGGCGCCCGGTACTCGATGCGGACAGCCTCGGCCCGACCCTGGTACGGAGGGACACGGACGAGGTCTCCCCAGTTTCCACCCGTCCAGACGCTGTACGCAGGGGCTTCAGTCCCGGGTACCAGCCGTTTATATGAGTTGACCCACTGGTTGGTCACCGCAGTGATCTCAGGGGAGTGCCTGATCAACCCGGCCAGGAAGCTGCGGCCTTCGGACGAGAGGTGAAGTGCGTCGTCTTTGTCAAAGAAAGCGTTCTGTTCGCCCTTGGCAAGCGAGAGATGGCAGTGCATTCCGCTGCCGTTCTCGCCGTTCATGGGGCGGGGCATGAAGCTGGCATAAACGTCGTGCTGGGAAGCGATCTCCTTCACAACAACACGATAGGTGATGACCGTGTCCGCCATGGCGAGGGCGTTCTGGTGGCGAAGGTCTATCTCATGCTGACCCGGAGCTACCTCGTGATGGCTGTGCGCCACCGGGATACCGAGTTCCTCAAGTGACAGGACAGTCTCACGTCGAAGGTCCGGTCCTGCTCCGGCGGAGGTCTGGTCAAAATAACCGCCTTGATCGACCGGGACGACCGAGTCAGAGTCCTCCAGATAAAAGTACTCAAGCTCCGGTCCCACGTAGAACGAGTAACCCTTGTCTGAGGCCCGCTGGATGTTGCGTCGTAGCACGTTCCTGGGATCGCCATCAAAAGGCGTTCCGTCCGGCCGCAAGATGTCGCAGAACATGCGTGCCACGGCGTTCTCACGCGGCCTCCATGGAAGCAGTTGCCATGTGGTCGGGTCTGGCATGGCGATCATGTCGGATTCATCCGATCGCGCGAAACCGGCGATCGAGGAGCCGTCTATCGTGGCGCCGCGGCCAAGCACCTCTTCCAGTTCATCAATCGTGATGGCAAAGCCCTTGAGCGTGCCAAGAATATCGGTGAACCAGAGGCGGATGAACTTCACGTCAAGCTCATTTGCAGAGTGCAAAACGTAGTTCGTTGCGGCCTGGTCTGAGGTCAGATTCATCAAGACTGTCGTGTGTGGCGATGGGTTAGTGCGTAGACCGTCGTAAGGGGAATTCTGCGCTGCGCATGTTACGTTTCCCGTCCCCAAACCGTGGTTGGTACGCAACTGCTCGACGCCCGCGAGGGGGTCGAATTACTGGGTCCGGCCCACTCGCGGGCGCGAAACACAGCAGTTTATAGCTAAGAACCGAAGCGGCGAGTATCAGACATTGTGAAACTTTTGTCAAAGTCTGGCGATGGAACGCTAGTCCAGTCCAGAGCCAGTTTTTACTCGTGATTTCGCCACCCTGAGGACCGCCGATCACCCCGGAACCGGAAAACCGGTGTCCTAGACCGGCATCGTCCGCTTGCTGTACTCACGGCCGAACTTCGCAGCTTGTTCGTTACCGCCGACGATCATCGTGCCCTCGTCGATTAGCTTCTTTGTGGCCTCTTCGATTGTCAGATTCGGGTCGTTCCAGCCACACAGGAACTTGATATTGTTGCGATCGTACGCTGCCTTGATGCGCTGCCGTGCGGCTTCCATCTCCGGGGCGTATGGCGGGTCATGGGCGTCACCGTTTCCGAACGACATGCCCATGTCGCCGGGTCCCCATTCGCCGAACGATATGCCCGGTATGGCGGCTATCTCGTCGCAGTTGGCCAGGCACTCGCGGTCCTCGATCTTTAGTCCCAGGATGATCTCGCCTTCTGGGTTAAGTGGCCACGGGTCTGCGATCTTCGTGTAGGTAACCGGGTCTACGCCCCAGATCTGGGCCGGGAACTGCTGTCCACCGGCGCCACGCTGGCCCTGAAGCAAGCCCTTCCCAACCCCGATGTTTTGGAATGGGTAGCGAGTGGACTCCACAAACGCCTGCACGGCATCCGGCTGTCGAGTATGTGTGTGGAGGATGCCGTGTACGCCGGTCGAAAGGGCGTGCCGCACCTGCCACGAATTAGCCCACATTTCTTCACGAGTTCGGCAGTTTGAAGGCAGGGTCACCATCACGGTCGGGGTTCGATGTCCACTTCGCGTCGGTCCCGCGTCAGCAAGTCCTTGCATAAAGGCCCGGAGCCCGACCATATCGAACGGCGCGTGCTCGAAGTCCGTGAGGAGGTAATCGGCCCACGTGTCTGACATTTTTGTGCCGTTGTCGTACGAGAGTTCGCCGATACCTTCGTGGTAAACCGGCTGACCCTGTTCCCACAGTTCGATAACACGATTAATTCGGGGCATATACCCGTCCTTTGGCCCGACCGGGCAGCTATTTAGATATCGTTGACTTTAGCGTGCTGACCTCTGGTGGATCGCATCGTTGTTTTCTCAGTCGAAACATGGGCGCCCAGCTATATTAATGATGAACAATCAAAACTGTATTTGATCTCGATCAATCCGGGGTAACAGTATTGAAATAGCCGCCCGCCAGGCCCCTAAATGGTTGCCCCACTGGAGCTGTAGGCTCCGCTTCTTGCTTCGCTTGAGGCTCTGCACCGTTCCAGGAGCACATTCTGGGCCTTTTGTACGTTTGCTGCCGAGCCTCCCCAGGTCTTGAGCGCGGTCGCAACTAGGGCTCTCCCGTACGAGTAGGTGATCTCCCAGGGCGCGCCTTCGTCCTTCGCCAACCGGTTGATGGCATCCAGATTCAGCGTAGCCTCTTCATCGCCCTGTCCTCCGGATAGAAATGCGATGCCCGGGACATCGGAAGGAACGTTCTGCTTCAAGCAGGTGAGGGTGCGTTCCGCTACCTCCGCCGTGGTAGCACGATCCTGAGCCTCGTGTCCAGAAATGACCATATTTGGCTTGAGGATCATCGCGCTCAAGTCCACGCCATGCGCCGACAGTTCATCGAAAGTCCGAGCGAGAGTACGCTCGGTCGCCATGTAACAGTCGTCAATCGAGTGCGACCCGGTCATTAGGATCTCTGGCTCGACGATAGGCACTAACCCGGCTTCCTGGGCCAACGCTGAGTACCGCGCCAGTGCGTGGGCATTTACTGCGATGCAGTAATCGGATGGAGTCTTGTCACTGATCGACATAACGGCACGCCATTTGGTGAAACGCGCCCCCATGTCGAAGTACTCAGCGAGCCTTCCTCTGAGCCCGTCAAGCCCCTCGGTGACGGCCTCTCCTTGTGCTCCCGCAAGCGGGTGTGTGCCCTTGTCGACTTTGATTCCGGGAACGATGCCTGCGTTGGAGAGTATGTCGACCAGCCGGCGGCCGTCGTCGGAACTCTGACGAATCGTCTCGTCGAACATGATTACGCCGCTTGCGTACTCGCCGAACCCATCCGCGGTGAAAATAAGCTGACGCCAGTCACGACGAGTGTCAGGGGTGGGAACCACACCGATGCTCTCAAGGCGCTGGGACATCGTTCCGTTGCTCTCGTCCGCCGCGAGGACGCCCTTGCCAGCGGCGACGATCGCATTCGCCGTGGTGGCCAGTTTTTCCGTGCCCATAAACTCTCCTGCTAAGGCCTGTATCGGGGACGCTTATATCGTTCTCTAATTCGACCCATTGTGCCGCCGGGATCTAAGCCGGACGCGCACGGAACTGTAATGTTCGAGAGTAATTTAAATGCTGAACGATGCCGGAACAACCCTGGCGGGTATCTCCGGCATCATGGCTTGGACATCGTTCAGCACTTTGGCGTCGGATCGCTCCAGCCAATCATGGAGAAGTCTCACATCTTCCAGATCGATATGCCCCGGACCGGTCGTCCTAGTAATCGCCGCAGCCACTGTCGACTTTCCGCCGTGGACGAACACCGTCACCCCGTCACCGAGTGAGTGATCTAGGACAACGCGATTCGCGTGAGCGGCGGTGGTCAAACCAACTCCTCCTCGGCAAGGGAATCAAGATACCCTTAGGCCGCCCCGCTAGTCCCCTCTCGTAGCAGGAGAGGGTTAGGGTGACGGAGAGTTTTCGTCGATCTGACCCCTAGAAACGACCAACCACCAGCACTGGGCGACAACCGCCAGGAGCCGCAAGTGACCATCTCCGACACGCCGTTTCCAGCGATCGATAATCTCACAATTGGCTTCGCGCACCACGCTTACCAGCTCAAGGAACGGTTTACCGCCCGGCACACCGACGTTGACCACTTTCAGGTCTACACATCGGAACAGCTCAATGACCGCATAGCGGAAATGGACGTCTTGGTCGTCTCTGGACTCTGGGACGACGCCCTCTTGGAAAACTCCCCGAAACTCCGCTGGATACAGTCGGTCGGCACCGGGTACGATCAGTTCCCACTAGACCAACTTCGGGAGCGAGGCATCCACCTATCCCGTGCATTTGGCGTCATGCGAGAGGCGGTTGCAGAGCAGGCCCTGGCGTGCATGCTGTCGCTTGCTCGCCACCTCCATTTCCTTCGCGATGAACAACGAAAACACAACTGGCGCCCCTACATTTCAGACATTCCCAATCGGGAGGATGAGCTCGCCGGGAAAACCGTTGGAATCGTCGGGATTGGCCTTATCGGATCTCGCGTGGCCGAACTAGCAAAAGCGTTCAATATGCGCGTGATTGCCACCAAGGGGAACCCGTCCACCTACGATGGATCAGCCGACAAAGTCATGGGCACCGACGGGCTGCACGACCTGCTGCGGGAATCGGACTACGTCGTGCTGACCTGCCCTTTGACCGATGAAACCGCCGGAATGATCAATGCGCACACACTCGGACTCATGAAGCAGAGCGCATTTCTCGTGAACGTCGCCCGTGGCGGCTGTGTGGTGGACGATGATCTGGTATCGGTGTTGAAATCGGGAGGGATCGCAGGCGCGGCCCTGGATCATTTCCATGAGGAACCACTGGGACCCGATAGCCCTTACTGGGACCTCGATAACGTGATCGTCACCCCGCACAATGCCTCGGAAACTCAGATGTACGAAGAAAACTTGATGGACATTCTTATAGAAAATATGGGCCGATTAACCCGAGGGGAAACAGGACTCCTCCACCAAATCGTCTAAGTGGATGTTCCCGGACCTTGTCCTGGATCTCGGCGGGGCCTCTGTTCTTGCGGTTGGGATTTGACGCCCATATGACCCTCCCTGAGGTTCTTGAAGGGTCTGTAACGCGACAACATCCCCTGTCTTATCGGGAGAGGGCTAAGGTGAGGGAGAAGGCCTGTCGCACAATAACAATGTAGGGGCGAACGACTATTCGCCCTCGGGTCGATACCAATCGATGCGTACGACTGTGACACCACAACATTCCCTGACAGAGGCACGTGTAATGATCCGCCCTGAATCACCCGTAGCCGGATATACTCTCGCCGCACTACGCCCTCTATTGATGACCTGAAGGGCGATCTCCGGGTCTCTTCAACCGCCCGATAAAATCACGTCAAAAGATTCACCCCAAAGGAAATCGCATGCGCATCTTAATGGTTCAGTTCACGATCAAGGACGGGATGGCGGACGCCTTCCTCGAAGCAGCAAAGGGCGACGGACGCGGCTCGGTCGGCAACGAGGCAGGATGCTACCGATTCGACATTATCCAGGACCGGGACGACCCGAATCGAATCGCCTTTACAGAGGTCTACGACGATGACGCAGCCATCGAGACACATGGTGCACAGTCGCACATGACCGCCTGGCGCGACGCTACCAAGGACATGATCGACGGACCGGTCAAGGTAGGCCGTTGCCGGAACATTTTCCCGGGCGACCTAGCCAGCTGGAACGCACGCCGCGATGGCGTCAACGAGGGCTTCTCCTCTGAGAACCTGTTCATCATCCACGCAGAACTACCGGTACTGGCAGACAAGGTTGATGATTTCATAGAAGCTGTGAAACTGGACGGCGTTGGCTCGACAAACCTGGAGCCGGGCTGCTTGCGATTTGACGTATACCAGGACACCAGTGATCCGACGAAGCTCTGGCTGTACGAGGTCTACGTCAACCCGGAAGCCTTCCAGTTCCACACCACGACGCCGCACATTACCAAATGGCGTGACACCGTGGCGGACTGGTACGACGGTGAGCGACCAGCAGCCATCAGAGGCAAAAACGTGTGGCCGTCAGACCAATGGAACTGGAGCTCAGGAAGCCCCCTGAACTAGGCAGGATCGGCTGCACCTGATTCTGGTGGAGTCTTCAGTCTCGCTGGACTCTGGTTACGCGTATGAAGATCGTCGCGGCGCCAACACGGTAGGGGCGTATGGGAATACGCCCGCCACCCGCCCACCGATGACGTCCAAGACAAAACAGGCAAACATGTGCCCTCGGGTCCTAGTCCCGACCAACCTGCGTCGCCACGAGACGGACGTACAGTCCGTTGCTAAGCATCAGCTCGTCGTGGCTGCCCGTTTCTGCCACGTGGCCGTCCGACATCACGACGATCGTGTCCGCCTCCCGAACCGTGGATAGTCGGTGTGCGATCACCAACGTCGTTCGATCGCTCTTAAGCGCGTCCAGCGCATTCCGGACTGCGCGCTCATTCAGGGCATCCAGGTGTGATGTCGCCTCGTCCAATATCAAAATTGGAGCGTCCTTGAGAAACGCCCGGGCGATCGCCACCCTCTGTCGTTGACCGCCCGAGAGGTACGTCCCACGCTCGCCGACTACGGTATCCAGACCCTCCGGCAACGAGTCAACAAAATCGGTCAGGCTTGCGCTTTTGATCGCTTCCGAAAGCTCCGAGTCGCAGGCCTCAGGACGAGCGATAAGCACGTTATGTCTTAGAGATGCGTTGAACAGATACGTGTCCTGGGACACGAGGGCGATCCGGTCCCTCAGATCACCTAGACGGTACTCACGAAGATCTGCGCCATCGATCCTGACGGACCCGGACGCGGCGTCCCAGAACCTCAGGAACAGGTGTGCCACCGTCGTCTTCCCGGCGCCAGACGGCCCGACCAGCGCCAGCGTCTTCCCGGGCTCGACCCCGAACGAGACCTCATCCAGAGCTGGTCGGTTCATCGTCTCGTAGGAGAACGTCACCCGATCCATCTCCAGGGCCAGGCCCCTATTGGATCCACGCGAGTGCTGAGGCTCTCGAAGGACGCCTCTCGCCGCAACTCCGGCCCCGTCCTCCACCTGCACCCGCTCGGAATGCACGGCGAACACCCGTCGGGTTGCGCCAAGCGTATCCGCAAGCTGTCGTGCGGTGTGTGATATCTCTGATATCGGCAGGAAGGACGCCATCGCAAGAAGAGTCGCCAGCGGGAGCAGTCCCGAGTCGAGCCGCCCTTCCGAAACCAGCCACGCTCCGACACCGACCATCGCCAGCCCACCGATTCCCATTGTGATCTCCAGATAGGCACGTTGCAGGGTCAGCTCTCTGAAAAATGGCAGGCGAATGCGAACTGCCTCGCGGGCTCGGGCCAAGAACTCCGTCGCACGCTCTGGTCCTCGCTGGAAAGCTACGATCTCGTTAATGCCCTGTAGTGTGTCGACCGCATGGGCGTTGAGCAGCCCCAGTTCCTCGCGAGATCGGGAGCCCAACCGGTCCACCTTGCCACGGGCTAGGAAGGGACTTACGGCAGAGATCATCAAGAACGGCACAAGGGTCAGGGCAAGGATCGGATCGAAGGTGAACAGTGTGACGAGAACAGCGGTCGGCACCACCACAGCGACGAACGCAGGGGCGACGGTATGGGCGAAGAAATATTCGATTGTCTCCACGTCCTGGGTCGCCATGCCAACCAGGTCCCCGGTCCTGCGTCGCGCCAGGTATGCCGGCGCGAGCTGATCTAACTTTCGGTAAAGGTCTATCCGCATCTCGGCCAGCAGCCGGAACGCCATATCGTGCGCTACCCACGATTCGAGCCACGTCAGCACCGCCGCTAGCGGCGCCAGAAGGCCCAACGACACAAGTAACCAGCCGAACGGTTCTCCGTCCTTCACCGCTGCAACAGCGAGCGCGGACGCGACTCCGATGCCGATGATGCTGGAAAATCGGGCGATGCCCAGGAGGAATGTAAGCGTCAACTTGCCCTTCCACGGGATGACGAGTCGGAACAACTCCTGGATGGTCTGACGCCAGCCCATGCCCTCCGCCCGCAGAATCGCCTCGGTCGGAGCCATCTCGGCCGCCTGGCTTGCGAAAGCTTCCCGCGTCTCTCCGACTGGATTCGGCAAACCTATCTTGGGTGATCGGCCGCTGGACCCAGCACTCACAACCTGATCTCGCATCAGTTCCTTATAGATACCACCATCCGCCAGTAACCGAGCGTGGGAACCTTCTTCCGTGACGCGTCCTTCGTCCAGGACGATGATTCGATCCGCACCGATCACGCTGGACAGGCGATGCGCGATTATCAGCGTTGTTCGGCCTTCCATCAGCCGGTTTAGCGCTTCCTGGATCAGGTATTCATTCTCGGCATCTACCGCGGAGAGCGCCTCGTCAAGGACGAGCACCGGCGCATCACGTAAAAGAGCACGCGCAATAGCTATTCGTTGCCGCTGACCGCCCGATAGTCTTACGCCGCGCTCACCGATCACCGTTCCGTAACCGTCCGGGAGTGCTGAAATAAAGGTATGAGCGTTGGAAGCGCGTGCCGCGTCCTCGATCTGTTTCGGAGAGGCATCCGGGTTGCCGAACCGCAGGTTGTCGATGACTGTGCCGTGGAATAGGTAAGTGTCCTGGCTCACGACGGCAAGATGGCCACGGATTTGATCAAACGACAACTTCCTAAGATCAACCCCGCCCATCGTCACGCGGCCGCCGTCCGGGTCGTACAGGCGCAGGATCAACTTCACGACCGATGTCTTTCCTGAGCCACTTGGACCGACAAGCCCGATCTTTTCGCCAGCGGCGACAGAGAACGTAAGGCCGTCGTGGGCAGGTTTGCGGCCGCCCGGGTACGAGAAGGTCACATCCTCGAACGACAGGGTCGGCTCCATCTGCGACAGGTCATAATCGACCGTTTTTGGATCGACCACCGTTGGCTCTGCGTCCTGCACGGCAAACACACCGGACGCCGCCGAAATCCCGAGCAACCCCTGGTGGAAAAGCTGTGTCAGTTCCCGCAAGGGACGGAAAACCTCTACCCCAAGCATCAGGATCACCAGAAGTACGCTTAACTCAAGCCCGCCGGTCTCTACCCGATGCGCGCCCCAGCCGAGCGCGACGGCAGCGCCTATCGAGATCGCTGCTATCGACAATCCACCCGAAAACGCATTTGTCGCCAGCACCCACATCGTGCTCTTGAACACTGCTCGCGCCCGAACCGCCAGCATCCGACCCTGCGCCTCGCTTTGGCCAAACGCCTTGAGCGTCGCGAGTCCTTGAATCGAATCCAGAAAATCTGCCCCGAACTCACCGTAAGCGTCACGCCGACGTGTGCTGCTCGCCTGGTTCAGCCGGTGGAACAGTGCAGGGAGGAACAGCGCCGCTATTGCAGAGACAAGAAAAATCGAAGCCGTTGGCAGGTCCAGGAAGGCCATGAACACAAACACGCCGATCGGCGTGAGGATGGCCACGAAGAACTGAGGGAGGTACTGGCCGAAGAAGGTTTCAAGTTGCTCCACCCCGTCGACAAGTGACAGGACGGTGTCGCCGGTTCGTTGCTGGTTGAAGTAGGACGGCCCGAGCTGCATCGCCTTTTCATGGAGATTGGCTCTGAGCGCAATCTGGACGCGTGCCGCCGTGTGGTGCGACACCATCTCCTTGTAGAACTGAAGCGCGCCCCTGAGAAGCACTACCCCCGAAACACCTGCTATTGGAACCACCAGCGACCCGGCCTCACGGCCATCGAAAACCTCGGCAAGCAGCCAGCCAAGCAGGGCCAGGCGAGCTACCCCGGCCGTCGCGGTCAACAGGCCGATAAACACTGCCCACAGGATTCGAAGCCTTACGCCATGGGTGAGGCTCCACAGTCGAAAATCAAAATACATACGAGGGTTAAGAAATGTCCTTAATCGATGCGCTCATGGACTGGATATTGTTCGGGGTGAACGTCAGTGAGGCCGGAACTCCGGAGATTGTAGACGCGTCTCGTTATCGGAAAACGGACCATCACTTGGCATTATGAGTAGGAGACGAACAAGAAGAATCTCCCGCTCCACGCTCACGTCACTGTGCGTGAGAGAGGGCCGGGACCGTAGGCCGAGAAATGTCATGTTCACACTGGCGGCGGACAGTCATGCCTTTCCTGCTCCACGCAGGCGCCTCACCTTCAAACTCAAGCAGGCGCCGGATTTCGCGTTGCCAGCCCGTACCCGATTACCCCGGTAACAAGCAAAGCTGCCGCAACAAGAAATCCCGCCTGGAACCCGAAGGCCTCTGCGATCAGAAGTCCTGCGATAGGCCCCAGTGCTGACCCCATATCCAGCCAGGTGGCGTATCGACCGATCGAACCGGCCCGCGCCTCATCGGGAACAGCGTCGCCGGCAGAGGCGTCGAGAGACACCGCCAGCAGCGATCCTGTAATCAGCAGCAATGGCAGGGCGGCAACGATCACCTCTGGCCGCGTCGCCAGCGCAACTACAAGCAGCGCCGCTAGAGTTAACACTGTTCCGACCATGACGGTCCGCCGTCGCCCCCAGACGTCTGATAGGTGACCCATTGGGACCGAGAGGGCCAGGTCTCCGAACCAGCGGATACCGACAAGAAACCCGGCAAGCGTGACGATTCCAATAGATACGCCAAATACAGTCGCCTTCTCGCCATACAGATCGGCCAGGAACGGAGAGATAGTAGCTATTACGAGACCGTTAGCCGCGAACGCTGTGCCAAAGCGGAAGTAGTTGATCGCGAGGAGCCGTCTACGTATCGCTCGAGCGCTCTCCGGAAGCGGCGAAACAAGCACCGCCCACGCCCTTTCGCCTAACCCAGAACTGGCTGGCGTGTCGGTTTGGGGCATCACCGCGGTCGGCGTGCTTCTGCGAATGACAAAATTCGGAACGGTGAGAGCTATGGCAACGCCGATTATGCCGACCGCCGCTAGCGTGGTGAAAGCAACGCCTCTCCCGGCCGAATCGGCAAGTGCAGCGCCGGCAGTAACGGCGATGAAGCTGCCCGTTCTGGACCCGGCATTGAAGAAACCGAGCAATCGACCCCGATTACTGGAATCACCGATCTCAAACGCAGCCAGGTAAGCGCCAAGGCGCAGATGAGAATAGCTCAGACCCCATAACGCACGCGCCACCAGAAGAATGGCGGCGCCCTTGCTGAACGCGTATGTGAGCGTGGTCAGACCGCCGAGAAGCACCGCAATCACGAACGGCGTCTTGAATCCGAACCGATTGAACGTAGCGGCGGCAAGTGAGTTGCCGATCAGCCGTATCAATCGGTTAATGCTGAGTGCCAGCCCGATCCATACCGCGGCCGATACGCCAAACGAGCTCTCAAGTCCAAAATCTGAGATGCTCGCCGGGAGGACGATGTAAATGAGCGAATCGCCCATGATGACGGCGGTAGTCGGCAAGACTACGGACATCATCTGTCGAGGAATGTAAGCGCCAGATCGGTTCACACCGGAAATCGTTTCGACGCTGGAGGTATTTTTTGGCGCTGGCACATTCATCCCAGGTTCATCACGGGCTAGTTGAGACGGGGGGGGCAGACCCCCTCCGTCTCAACATCCATGCATATCAGGAATGAGGACCTGCTCAGTTGGCCGGGCCGTCGTCGGAGTCTGAATTAGCTCGCCTTCGCAGAGCTGGTGGCCGCGGCGGAGATGGCGGGCTGCTGTCCCTGTTGCCACTACTAGATCGTGTCCCAACACGTCTCCGCGTGGGAGTTTGTCGAGTCGGACTGCCAGACCGCTCTGATGCCTCAACGCCAGAGCCAGAGCCAGAGCCGTTAGGCGCGACCTGCGCCTGCTCCTGAACGTTTTCGGTAGCCGGGGCCGCTACGGGTGTCGGCGTCGAATCTGCAGTCTCGGAGGTTGTCCGCCGGGTAGGCGTTCGCCGTCGAGTGGTCGTACGAGTGCTCGGCCTGCGTGGGGTCGCGGTACTGCGTCGGACCGTCCTGCGACCGTTCCCGGTTTCCGAACCGGTCGATTCTTCTGGAGCCTCCGCTTCGACCACTGGAGCCGCTGATGCAGATCGGATCGAGCCGGAGCCTGCGCTGGTATTGCGGGTTCGCCGCGCCGGAGGTGCGGTTGTCTCCCTCCGTCGTCGGTCGGACCACAGACCCGTGAAGTAGGTCTTATTGAGCTTGATGACGACGTCCGCAACGTTGCCCGCCTCGCTGGACAGGTTGTTGTCGAACGCGGCTACTTCGATGTGCTTGCCCTGGTTCCTAGCGGTCTGAATCGCCGGAAAGAAATCGCCATCTCCACTGACCACGATAGCTGTGTCGTATAGGTCCATGAACGCGAACGCGACGAGATCCGTCGCCATGTACACGTCAACGCCTTTTTCCACCATCGTCTCACCGTGTCGTTTAGACACGCCCATTCTTACCTCAAGGTATGGCGTGTCGTACATCGTCTGGAGGAACTTGCCCTGTTCCGTGGCGATATTTGGATCGCGCTCGGAATCCTGACGGATGTTGTAGTAATAAGTCCGGATCAACCGGCGGTCCCCGGTAATCTTTTCGGCGAACTTGCCAAAGTTCAGATCGTGTCGTCCGCAGACTTCTCCGAGGACGTGGTAAAGGTTGCTCCCGTCGATGAACACCATGATTCGCTCATGGCGGTCTCCATTGGGAGACGTAGCCGATGTCGGCATTAAAGCCTCCGTACGGGTCCTACGTACGGTCAGGAATTCCGGAGGTGCATGGTGGGCAGATGCCCGGATGGGCCGGTCGCAGCGAAATTAAGAGGCGCCTGCGCGGGAAGATCGACGTGGACCCGTGAGTAGGTATATGAAAGATTCGATCCGGCCGTCCTCCAATAATACTCCCAATAGCCTCTCAAGCGGTCGTCTATTTGGTGTACAGAGCTGTGTAAAACCTTACACACAGACGCGATTGTCCGGATTTCAATCGAAAATTTGGTCGCATGCGCCTAAAAGTACCCTCGCAACGTGGGCGGTATTCGATTTTTACGATTCTGTGTGCGGGGTATCACAAGTTATTAGAGGGTTATCGTTATTCTAGATAATCGCCGTAACGAAACTCGTAATTGAATTGAACTATCGTTGCGAGGTTTGTAGTCTAACGCTCGTTCGGTGGTCATAAGCCTTTCGGTTGTTTTCCCATAAGGAAGACAGTTTCAGTCCGGGTTGTGTAAAAAGAATCCGAGTTGAACAGATGGGAGGCATGGACGTTTTCGCCGTTCAATCGACTACTTAGGAGGGCGACTATGACCTGGGCAGAACGAGTCGGGGATCTAGCGACGACATTTGCAATAGTCCTGATCAATTTTGGTCGGATCTTCACTCTAATTTTCAGAGTACTAACGAAACAAATCGACAGCTTGGTCACCAACCTCGCCGAGAAGAGCGAAAGTGGCATCAGCCCGACAGGCACAACGGCCAAGTCATGGGTAAGCCTCCCGGCCGCGGTGGCATATGGCGCCGCTGCGATAGTACTGCGAACCGTATCTATCGTTACGGTGTTTGCTCGTCAAATTACGGAAACAGTCGACGAGTTCCTTCGCTCACTGGCGGAAGAGGCAGTCTAGGCGGATTGGTAGACAACAACGGTTAGCGATTAAGGCGCGGTCATTTGACCACGTACAAGCAAGACCCGCTAAACCCGCCGGGACCGGATGAAAACTCCAGTCCCGGCGGGATAATTACGGCTCAAACGTATCTGGCGGAACACACTCTGCAGTTTGTCCTTATCCGGGATCAAACAACCGGTGTGTTTAACGCGTTGCTGCAGGTAGCTATAAAGTTCGCCTTGGTACTTACGGGTCTGTGGCGTGGTGTTGCTACATCGTTAACCGCGTTCCCCGCAGGATTTGGCGTACATGTGAGGTACAGGCCTGATCGTTCGATACCCACTCCTGTGTATCAATCTCTCCGAGCGGTCGGGGCGGTTCGTGGAGTGATTGCAGTTGGCGCACGCGTTGCGTCTGGAGTGATGATCTCGCACCAGCGGCTCGCATTTCGCGTACATGGGTTCCTTCTGGCCCAAAGAACCCCTAACTATCCGACCTGATACCGTGCGTCGATACTCAGTGGTTGTGCATCTTCTTGTCTAAACGACGCTAGACCGCAACCTAACTTCTTCCTCGTAGTTTTGATCTTGACGATGGTCCGCGCCCGGAACATGATGACGCCCGTCGCCGTGGATCGAGGAACGACACGATTCCGGGTGATTCGCCTTACGAGTACATCAGATCATCAGGAGCAATACGTTGGCTGTTCAGACCGTCCCAACTTACGACTCACCGTGCCGGATGCCGAATGGCCTCCAGTGGTTCGAAGACGAGCTATTTGTCATGGATCAGCAGTCTGATCAGGTCTACGTCATGAATTCCGAGGGCTACGTCACGCGGGTCATGGACACGCCGACCGAAAACGGCTCTGGAATCACCGTCGGTGGAGGATTCCTCTGGACGGCCTCAAACGGCATCACCAAATTTCGCGACTATCGACCGACCGACACACACATCGGATGGATATATCAACTCGACCTCGAGACCGGTGCGTTTGTGAACCGCTGGCGCACTCCGGACGGTGGTGGCATACACGGCCTCGAATGGGACGATGGCAAGCTCTGGGTCACGGCATTTCAGCCCAAGGCGATCCACATCTGTGACCCATTCGACAACATGAAGGTCATGGAGACCTTTGAAGTGCCCACAGAGCGCCTGCACGGTCTGGCCCTCGACGGAGATGGAATATGGTGCGCCCACACCAGCGACCAGATAATTGTTAAATACGACGTCGAGACCGGCGAAGAGCAAGATCGCATCGTTTTTGGGGATGACTCGCCGGCTCCGCACGGGCTAACGATCAAGGACGGCGAGCTCTGGTACTCGGACGCTGTCATGACCGGCGTCGGAGTAGGCCACAACGACCCCGACCGAGAAGGCCCAGAAATAGGTCGAATAACCAGGTAGTAGGCGGCAGGTACTCCACGTCTGCACCCAATCCTGGTGGAGCCTTCCCCCAACCCGCCATGAGGGTCTCGAAAGAGGCCATCGCAACCACATCGTAGGGGCGAATGACTATTCGCCTCAGGGGCTTATGGAAATCGGCCCGTACGCTATCCAACCGACCCGGCAAGTATTGAACAGAGGGCCACTAAATGCCATCGGTCGTAGACAGCCACCACCATTTCTGGGATCTGTCAGAACTCGACTATGACTGGATGCCAGAAGGCGACAACGTACTGCGTCGGAACCGTCTGCCTGCCGACCTTAAACCGCTTATAGATGAAGTTGGCGTACAACGCACCGTTATCGTGCAGGCGCACTCCTCTATAGAAGAGGCGCGGTGGCTGCTCGGCCTTGCTGCCGACAACGACTTCATCGCAGGCGTCGTTGCCTGGGTAGATCTGACTGACCCCCGCGTCGGCAACACCTTGGACCACCTTCAACAAGACGCCCACTTCAAAGGCGTACGTCACATCTGGCACGACGAACCGGAAGACGACTGGATAATGCGACCGGCCGTCTTGAACGGGTTAAAAGAACTGGCTAGGAGAGACATCCCGTTTGACCTCCTGCCGCGCCCCCAGCACCTACCGTACATCCCGCGCGTTCTGGACGCTGTACCGGACTTGAGAACCGTCGTCGACCACATCGCCAAACCGCTTATCTCCAACGGGGTATTCGAGCCCTGGCTGTCAGACCTCAAGCGCGTCGCAGAGATTCCAAACGTCTACTGCAAAATCTCGGGCATGATCACCGAGGCCGACACCGAGAACTGGAAGCCGGCCGATCTGACACCCTACGTCAATCACGTAGTCGATATGTTCGGCTACAACCGACTCATGTTCGGCAGCGATTGGCCCGTGTGCACTCTGGCCGGATCATACAAACAGGTCTTCCACGCTGCATCACGGGCACTGGGCAGGATGTCTGTTGCAGACAGAACGGCGGTCTTCGGCGGTAACGCTGAACGTTTCTACGGGCTTTGAGCGCGTGTTTTGGTCCCAACATGACTTAACCGGATACACACAATCCGCTTGTGGGGTGATGGTACAGTTTTAGGATGCCTGCACTACTCTCCGCCAGGAACATCACGAAGGTTTATGAAGATACCGTCGCCCTTCAAGATGTGACCCTCGACGTCGAGCAAGGCA
>Ga0209403_10000984_pt1 | contig 38586 bp, 26 predicted proteins | sample ArcticOcean_MG_C_8_FD_187440 | JGI IMG/M metagenome (GOLD analysis project Ga0209403, IMG submission 187440) | Marine microbial communities from western Arctic Ocean - ArcticOcean_MG_CB11_86 (SPAdes) (version 2) | ecosystem: Environmental > Aquatic > Marine > Oceanic | place: Arctic Ocean...
TCGTGCCGGTGTAAGTCTCAATCCCTCCACTCCTGCGAGTACATTGGATGAAATTATCGCAGAAGTAGACCTGGTACTTGTGATGTCAGTCAATCCAGGGTTTGGCGGACAGTCCTACATTTCTTCCTGTACTGGCAAAATAAAAAAATTACGCGAGATGCTTGACTCATGTGGATCGTCTGCAGACTTAGAGGTGGATGGCGGAGTTAATGTTGACACAGTTTGTGAAGTTATTGGAGCTGGAGCCAATGCCTTTGTTGCTGGCTCCGCTGTTTTTAACGACAAACAGAGTGTAGCAGAAAATGTGCGTCTTCTTCGAGAAAAAATAGATTCTGCCTGAATGTTCAAGGTCGCCTTTTTATCCAGCTTTTAAAAAGCTGGAATCTTTTAGCAAATTAAAGGATAGTTGGCAACTGAGATAGAATTTTTTCTACTAATCTTCTTTTCAGTTGTTCTTCCTTTGATCTCACATGTCAACTAAGACCTGCCTTAACATTGTTATTGCCGACAAGAACTCTCTAATGTTCAAAGGTCTGGCAGAAATGTTAAAGCAAGATGATCGTTTTGATGTCCGAGCTACAGCAACTGATGGGTAAATCACCAATTATAAAAAATAATTAAAGAATTTATTTCAGCTTTGACTAACTTTAATTAAGTAATCTAATAACTTAGGATCTATTGAATTCTCTTCTGACCATCTATTTTTTTGATTTTCTGAAACACAAAAATTCCAAAGTGAAATGCGAGTTTGTTTGTTATAATTACCAGTAAAATCATCTGTATATCGACCTAATCGGTAAAGAGCTAGCTGAATATCCTTTATAATTTCATCTGTAAGTGGTAAAAAATCGTTCTTATGTGTTTTAAGTTGAATATCATAATATTCATTTAACAACTCTTTTAAACGTTGACAAGGATTTGGATGTGAATCCACTCTTAAATCAATAAGATTGTTATTGTAAATAGCTAAACCATTCTTGGGACTGGCGACAACCAAAGCACTTGATTGACGTCCGCGTTTATCCCCACCTACACGTTCACCTTCAATTAAAGAACCTATTAAACGGTCTGCTAAATTTCCATTATGAGAAACAAACCAATCAATCATAGCTGATACAGTTTTTTCACCAATTAACATGTTTCCTTGAGCAGAACAATTTGGGCCAATCAAACCTCCAGCCCAATCTTCACATTTAGATCCAGTATAGCTTTGAGCTCGACCCTTAGAATCAACAATTCCTAATTGTCGATATTCAAAGCCACTATCTTTTTCAATCAAAGTTTCTATTACCTTATCAGGAGACATACCCTGTGACAATAATTCCATACCCTGTGGTCCTAGTAAAGGATTAGCATAAGCTTGAACAGCTATAGCGCCTATTTCTGGTATTGCAAAAGGTACACTTGATCCAACCGCAATATATTTAGTTGCTACTGCAACACCTAAATTACCTGTATTAGGATCAAATCCAACTATGGAAAATGTATTATATAATTGTCCAAGATTTTTCATAATAATTTTAGTTTTTCTTAATTAGATTAGGTGATAAATAGATAGTTAAAATTAATACAATAAGACCTTCAATCGAAATTAACACAATAGCATATTTTACCCCTAACCATAAACTTAATAAACCGATATGTAAATATCCTAAAGAGGCAAAACCAATACACATAGTAAGTATACCAAACATAGCTCCCTTTACTTTATTAGGAGAATGTAATGCAATAAGTACATTTTGCATTACTCCAAAAAATCCAGAACCTATACCAGAAATTAATAATATGATTACCGATGAAGCATAATTGAATGTAAAACAAAAAAGAAAAGAGCATATTAATGTTAAAATAGTACCACCAACGTAATAACGATTGTAAAATTTATATTTATTATAAATTAATATAATTAAAACACCAAGAAGAGAACCAAAACCTTCTATACTTGCAAGTATAGAAATATCTTGTCCACTATAATTTAATATATCTTTTCCAATAACAGGTAACATGGATATATAAGGATAAGCCCATAAATTAAATATTATTGTAATTAAAAAAACATTAAGAAGTAATTTATTGTTGCGTATATAAATAATAGATTCTTTAAATATATTATAATATGATGTATCTTTATATATTTTGTTAGGGTATTTAGTTTTATTAGTAAAAATAACACAAATTAATCCACATATAAGATATATAGTTGATGTAACATATAACAAATTAATAAAATTTAAGTTATTAAAATATAAGGCTGATAATAAGGGACCTATAAATCTAGTAACATTTGTTGATATTGAATCAATGGTGATTGATTTACTATAAAGAATTTTTGGTGTTATATCAATAATTAAAGATTTCCTAGTCGACATTTCAAAAGCCCAGAAAATCCCATTCACTAAGACATGGCATTGTAGCAAAAGAGGAGATACATTATAATAATATGTAAGAAATAATAGTATAAGTGAAAGTATGGCCATAATTAACAAACCATTAATAAAACCTATTCTTCTATTTATATTATCAGAAATAGTCCCTGAAACGTATCCTAACAAAATAAGTGGGAGAAATCTAATAATAATTAAATATGAAACTTGTAAAGGTGAAGATGTAATCTCGTATATTACAATACTCACTAAAATTATATCAGCCCATCTCAAAATATTCAAAAGAGTTCCAATTGTCCATAATGTTATGTAATCTTTTGATCTAAATAAATAATTATTATTCATTTTATACCGAAATTAGTTTAAAATAGTGTAAATATATTTTAATGTAAAGTTTAAATTCAATGAACAATTGCTTTTGTATAAATACGAACAAATAATTTAATATCAATATAGTAAACAGGTAGATATTAAATATTATTATTATTTAATATTCAAGTAGAATATATATATGACAGATAGTTAGTATTTATACATAAATGATATTTATTAAAGAGTGCCATGTATCTTATTAATTCTGATTCAAATATCCAAATTAACTTTTAAATATAAATATAGATAATAATTATGAGTATACTGAACTACTTATACAGTAAATCCACTTATTTATTATAATTTAACATTGCATTCCTGAAAATCTTGATATCTAAAACTATTAGGGGGGCCATTTAACGGAACGGCAGGGGTCCTATTACTGGAATGATTTAGAATCAAGTGAATCGATTTTACTTTGACAAAGTTGCTTCAATATCTGCTCAAAAACAGTATCTGTTTCTGAAAGGATCAACATAATTATTTGGTTTGCTTGTACCCCATACTCGGATGCTAATTCTGTTATCGTCTTCTGGTCTTTTATTGGATCATGACCTATTCGAGCCTTCAATTCATTGCTTTACTATTATCTGCCCATCTTGTATCTCCATTTGGTTGAAAATACACTTTAGTACATTATCTCATTTATGGGGTCCACCATAGAGGATAAAAAAAACTTCTTAAATCAATTTAATTTCAAGTTGTATGAATAGGTCATGAAATACTTTAGATGAGGAGTTTGGAGGCATTTATATTAACAAAGGTTTAGACTCATCCATATTAAAATGTTTATATCAAATATAAATTAATTGACTATTATTTAAATATAATATATAATATATCTTTATATCAATACTTTTATAAGTTATTGATATTATTGCATAAAAATTAAAATATATACGATTACTAGGAATAATGAATAAAAAATTAAATTAAATATGGATAGATATTTGACTTGATTTTATATTTGTAAGAATAAAATTATATTAAAAATATAATTTATATATTTTAGAATTTATAGAGTGAACATCATACAAGTATGAATGGTGCTTGATATATAATATTATTTAGTCAGTGTCATCATACTTTTATTAATTGTTAACAGTCAACACTAAGATATTATGAAAATTAAAGATTTAGATATATATGCTATTGATATTCCGAGGTCAGACACTTTAAAAACTTCATACGGCAGCAATGAGACAGCGACAACGATTTTAACTATTATAAAAACTGATGAGGGGATTGATGGTTATGGTCAAGCATCAGTTGACGCACCATTTTATGGGGAAACTGCAGAATCAATGGTGATTAATCTTAAAAAGCATGTAAAACCAAATATTATAGGGTTAAATCCATTAAATCATACTAATATCCTCAGTGTAATAAATCAAAATTTACCATTTCATAATCATACTTTTACAATTTCTGCTATAGATATGGCATTATGGGATTTAAAGGGAAAAATTATGAATACACCATTATATAACCTTTTAGGAGGTAAAATTAACGAAGGTATTAAATTAATGGGATTTGTACATCATGATACTCCTTCAGAAATGGCAAATCATGCCAAGCAAATCATAAAGGAAAAAGGATATAAAGTTTTAAAAATGAAAATTGGAATGGACCCAGTTGATGATATAAAAAGATACAAAGCTGTTATAGATGCAATTGATGATGATGTTTGTATTCAAGTTGATGGTAACACTGGTTATACAATTGATCAGGCATTGCCAACACTTAAAATAATGGAAAATTTAGGTAAATTAGGAACTATAGAACAGCCTGTTTATAGAAATAAAGATATGACTACACTTGCTAAACACCTCAGCACTCCTATTATGGCAGATGAGGCAATTTACGGACCTATAGACGCAATTGATGTTGTTGAAAATAAAAGTGCCTCTTTAGCACTTATGAAAATATCTAAACATGGTGGTATAACATCTGTGAATAATATAGGATCAATTTTTGATTCAGCTGGTTTGGGTCTATCGATAGCAATATATTATGATTTGATTGCTGTTTCGGCTGTACACTTAGCATGTTGTTTAAATGCTGTAAGATGGCCATCACCTGCTACAGATTTAGAGGATACAATTATTGATAATCCATTAATTGAAAAGAATAATATGATTTATCCTAATGATAAGCCAGGTCTTGGGGTAGAACTAAACTTTGATAAAATTGAAAAATACAAGATAGAAATATAATAACAATTATGGAAATGAATCTAGATACATTATATGAAATAAAAACTGTAGAAGATCCTCGTATAAATAATGATGGTGAATTACTAGCCTATACGAGTACAAAAGCTGTTAAAGAAATAAATGACTACGTTACTGATATAAATATTTATAATTTAAAAAATAAGAAAATAGTTCTTACAATTAGTGATGGATCAAAAAATTCAAGTCCTAGATGGAATAAGAATAATTGCATAGCATATATAAAAAGTATTAAAGATAATAATATTACGATAAACAAATTATATATATGTGATATAGGTACAGAGATTAATAATTATTTAATTGATTTAAATAAAGGTGTTAGTGATCTACAATTTTCTAATTGTAATAATTATATTTCTTTTTTGGGATATGATGTTGATGATGTGAATGAAAATAGTGGTTTTAATGATGATGCTTTGGTAATTGAAAGATTCAATTGGAAGTCAGATTCACTAGGTATAATAGGTAATTCATATAAACATTTATATATATATGACTTAAAAAATCTAACTCTTAATAAATTAACAAAAGGCCATTTTGATGTTGGAGGATATTGTTGGGCAAATAATAGTCAAAAAATAGCGTATATTACAAATAAAAGTAATAATAGCGAAATTGAAAGAAAAAAAGAAATATATACTATAAATAAGTTAGATGATTCTGAGCATAAAAAAATAAATACTTTAGAGGAAATGAGAGGATATGATATTTCATATTCACCCGATGATAGCCTGTTAGCAGTAAGTGGTCATGATAATCAAAAATATGGACATTATGGTTTTCAAAAAATATGGACAATTAATACTAAAAATCAAGAAAAAATATGCGTATCTAGTGATATTGATATTTCTTTTGGTGATTACTCAAGAAATTATGATATAAAATATTATGGGGGTAACGACAAAATAACATGGGATAATGATGGAGAATCTTTATATGCATTATCAAACGAAAAAGGATATATATATTTAAATAAGATTAATATCTACGATAGAAAGCTTAAAAGAATAACTAATAATAATAGTTCTGTTATTTATGGATATACAACAGACAAAAACAGAAGAGTATTTGTAACAGTTGAAACTAATTCTTACGATCCTTCTAATTTGTATATCTATAAAAATAATAATAGAGAACAAATTACTAATATAAATAATGATATAATCAGCAAATACAATTTCAATAAAAATGAAGAAATAGTACTAAGCAAAGATGGTTTTAATATCACAGGATGGATGCTAGAATCGAAGAAGAATTCAAGAAATAAAAAAACTCCATTAATACTTTATAATGGAGGTGGTCCAGGTGGAATGCGTGCAAATGTATTTGTGTATGAATTCCATTATTATAATCAATTAGGATTTTCAGTAATTAATTGTAACTCTAGAGGTAATTATGGTTTTGGCGAAGAATTTAGTTTAGCAATAAAGAGTAAATGGGGTGATTTAGATGTTGAAGACAATATAAATTATCTTAACCATATAATAAAAATAAAGGGTATAAATAAAGAACATAAGCTTTTTACTGCAGGTGGTAGTTATGGTGGATATATAACATCTTGGATGATATGTAATCATCCTGATTTATTTTCTGCTGCAGTAGTTGATAGAACAGTATTTAATAGAGCTTCTTTTTTTGGAACTAGTGATATGGGGTACCATTTAGATAAGATAGAACATTCTAATATTATGCCATGGGATGATATTATGACTTATTATAATCGTTCTCCAGTATCACAAATACATAAAGTAAAAACACCTACTCTAGTTGTCCACTCTGAAAAAGATTATAGGTGTACTATTGATCAGGGTGAACAATTATATGCAGCATTACATTTGTTGGGCATTAAAACTAAGTTACTTAGATTTAAATATGAAAATCATGAATTATCAAGACTAGGAAAACCACGAAATAAATTAATTCGAATGAACGAATATTTAAAATGGTTTAACGAATATATGTAAAATGAAATATAGACAATTTAAAAAATCTGGTTTATATGTTTCTGAAATTGGTATTGGCACTAATAGATTTGGTCATAATGTAGATCAGAAAGATGTAAATAAAATAATACATTATTGTTTAGACGAGGGTATTAATTATATTGATACTGCGAATACATATGCAAATGGGAAATCAGAGGAATCATTAGGTAATGCATTTGATAATAATAGGAAATCATTTATTATTGGAACAAAGGTTGGTTGGCCTAATGATTTTGATGCAAACCAAGGTTTATTGAGTAGCAAAAGTTTATTTTGGCATGTTGATCAAAGTTTGGTTAAATTAAACACTGATTATATTGATATACTATGGCTACATAAATGGGATGAAGACACCCCAATTATTGAAACTTTAAATGCAATATCTATTTTAATAAAACAAGGAAAGATAAGATATTTAGGAATATCAAACTTTAATTCATGGCAAACCTCATTAATTGCTTCTACAGCTAGTATTAAATATGATATATCAATAATATCCGTACAATCTGAATATAATTTATTAAAAAGAGATACATATTTAGACTTAAAAGAATGTATCGACTATTTAGATTTAAGCTTCATACCATATTTTCCATTAGCTAGTGGCTTCTTAACTGGTAAGTACAGTAATAATCATATTCCAAGCAATTCTAGAGGAGAATGGGCCACTTATATGAAAAATATGCTCAATAAAAAACACTACCAGTTTTTAGATGAATTAAGATTAATAGCAGATAATCATGAAATATCATTAACAGAATTATCAATTTCATGGCTGTTAAACCATGAAAATATAACTTCTGTAATATGTGGTGTAAGAAATGTTGATCAATTAAAACTTAATTCAAAATCAATAAACTGTAAGCTTACGTATAATGATAATAAGATTATTGAAAAAATATTCAACAAACATTTCGTATTACATTAGATGGATATAGATTCATATTTAAATTTAATTGTTTATCGGAAAGTACCATCTTTAACTTGCAGTATATTTAATTTATCAAATGATGATTTATATTCTAAAAGCTTAGGTTATAAATGTATTGAGAATAAATACAAATCAGATATTAATACTAATTATGGAATAGGCAGTATAACCAAAATGTTTACAGCAGTAAGCATTTTACAATTATATGAAAATAAATTACTAAATATAGAAGATGAAATATATCTTTATTTTAAAGAAACACCTTTGTATAAAATATTCCGAACTTCCAATATAACAATATTACATTTATTGTCTCACACCTCTGGTATATCTAATTTGTCTTTATCAGAAAGTAGATATAATACATTAAACTATTTATCTGGAATAAATTTAGAGAATAACATTCAATTATATAAATATTTAGAAGACATATTATTGTTTAAAAAAAAAGTGTCAGGTACAGAATACAATTATCTAAATATTGGTTATATTATTTTAGGTTTAATCATTGAAACTGTTTCAAAAGTTAAGTATAAAAATTATGTAAATAAATACATTATTAAAAAACTAAATTTGTATAGTACATATTTTGCTGGTGATAAACATATTTCTAATTTGGCTGTCCCTTACATATATAGTAATTTAAATAGTTATGATATTGGGACACAGCTATATTCTAAATACCCACAAGCTGGTGGAATTGTAAGTAATATTCCTGATTTAAAAAAGTTGGTAATATCTATCTTTTCTAAAGAATTACATTCGATCATTAAAAGCAAATCTTTAAATAGAATGACTACTATACAAAAAAAAGTAAATTATGGTTATGAGTCATATAAGACCTATGTAGGTAGTGGTTTATTTATTAATTTAAAATTTAATGGAATGAAATTATATTTTCACAACGGAGGAATAATGGGTGGTAGGGCTAATATATCATATTTGCCGGATCATAAAATAGGATGTATTGTTTTAACTAATAGTGATAACTATCCAGCAGAAGAAATTTCAAAAAATTTACTTAATATATTTGTTAATCATAAATCAATAAATACAATAGTAGAATTGGAAAGGAAATTAAAATTAATTACAGGTATTTATTATTCTTATAAGAACAATACTAAAATAAAGATTTATAAAAAAAATAACATCTATTTATTGCAATTTATTTATTGCAAGAACAATAAATCTTATACTCTATACACCATAAAGTATACTCGCAATATCATTTATTTTAATGCTATTAATAACTTAGACACATTTCAAAAAAATAAATGTAAAATAATACTTAACACTAAACAGATAATATTCAATCAATATTTGTTTAATAAGTCTCAGGAATGAAAATATTATTAAACTATCAAAACTATAATTCTTATTATCAACTTCTAAATTTTAAATTAAAATGAAAAACATATCTTATAAATTAGGTTTTGACATAGGTGGAACATTTACTGATTTTATACTTCTCAATAATAAAACAGGACAAATATTTACCTATAAATTACTTACAACTCCTTCTAATCCAGCTATAGCAGTTATAAATGGTATTAAATATTTACTTAGTAATTATGATATTGATCCAGAGAACATTAAACATACAACTCATGCAACTACTTTAATTACAAATGCATTTATAGAAAGGAAAGGTTCAAAAACTGGTTTAATATGTACTAAAGGTTTCTCTGATATAATTGAAATTGGCAAAGAAATGAGATATGACATATATGATCTATTAATGAAATTGCCGGAACCATTAGTTGAAAGAAAAAATCGTAATGAACTTGATGAGAGAATTACTGCTGATGGTAAAATATATAAAAAAATTAATACTGATGATGTAATAAAATTAATAAATGTTATAAAAAAAGATAACATCGATTCTCTAGCTATATGTTTTTTACATTCATATAAAAATAATAAACACGAATCTATAGTAAAAAAATTAATAAAAAAACATTTACCTAATATTAAATTATCAGTGTCTTATGAAGTATCACCTGAAATTCGTGAATATGAGAGAATGTCAACTACAATATGTAATGCATATGTACAACCTCTTGTATCTAATTATCTTGATAAGTTAAAAACCGAGTTAAAAAGATTAAAAATTACAAATGAATTATTTTTGATGTTATCTTCTGGAGGTTTAACTGACATTAAAACAGCAATTGAGTTTCCCATAAATCTTGTTGAGTCTGGTCCTGCAGCTGGTGTGTTGGCATCAATATATTACGGTAATCAAATTAATGAAAAAAATATATTGTCATTTGATATGGGTGGGACAACAGCCAAAATGGGTCTTATTAAAGAAGGAAAACCTACAGTAGCTGATAATTTTGAAATCGGAAGAGTTCATAGATTTAAAAAGGGAAGTGGTTTACCAGTAAAAATTCCAACTATTGAATTGATTGAAATAGGAGCTGGAGGCGGTTCAATAGCGCATGTAGATGAATTAGGCTTATTAAAGGTTGGGCCCGAATCAGCTGGGGCAGACCCTGGACCAGCTTGTTATAATAAAGGTAATTTAGAGCCAACAGTAACAGATGCAAATGTTGTGTTAGGCTATATCAATCCAGAAAACTTTTTAGGCGGCAGAATGAAATTAAATAAAAAGTTGTCTGAAGAAGTAATATTTAAAAAAATATCATCAAAACTAAAAATGAACACTTTAGAGGGCGCATTAGGAATTTATAAAATAGTTAATGAAGCAATGATTTCTGCTACTCGTGTTCATATAGCAGAAAGAGGTTCGGATCCTCGAAAATTAATGTTAATTGCATTTGGAGGAGCAGGGCCATTACATGCACACGCTTTAGCTAGTGCATTAAAGATGAAAGGGTTTATTTGTCCTGCAAGAGCCGGCGTAGCATCTACAATTGGATTTTTAAATGCACCAGTATCATATGATTATTTTAGTACGTTCATTAGCCTTTTGAATCTCAACAACTTTAGTAAAATTCAGAAAATATTCGACATCATGAAAGATAAAGGTATGAAAACTCTTTTAAGATCAAATGAAAATAAAAATAATATTAAATTTATTACACAAGCAGATATGAGACATAAAGGGCAGGGACATGAGATACTTGTTGATCTTCCAGAAAAATATTTAATTGATAAAGACATAAATAAATTAAAAAGTATATTCTATAAGAATTATGAAACAGTCTATGGTTTTTCTCACAAAGAATTAGATATTGAAATTACAAAGTTAAGATTAAAAGCAGTAGGAAATAATCCAAAACTAAATTTAGTTGAGAATGAAACTATAAATAAAAAAATAGACATAACTAGGAAGATATATTTAGGCAGTAATAAGTCAGTTACAGCTAATATTTATAAAAGGAATAATTTGAATATTAACAAACAGTACAGTGGTCCTGCTATTATTGAAGAAATTGATTCAACTGTAGTAATTCCTGAATTATGCAGTTTTACTAAAGACAAAAATAATAATATTTTAGCTAAATTTATTTAAAAATGAACAAAATTAAAATAGGAATTGATATAGGTGGTACTTTTACAGACTTCTTTATTATTAGTAATAATAAAGAATATAAAAACAAAATTCTAACAAATACTGTAAACCCATATATTTCATTAATTAACGGTTTAAATTATATATTTGATAACAATGATATAAATAAAAATGAAATAGAATTAATTATACATGGAACTACACTATTTACGAATAAATTGATTGAACGTAAAGGTTCTACTCCTATATTTTTTACTACAAAAGGATTTTCTGATGTATTAGATATGCAAAAAGAAATGAGGTATGATATCTATGATTTGCATGCTAAAGAAGTTACACATCTTGTTCCAAAATTACTTAGATATGAAATTGATGAAAGAATTGATGGAGATGGTAAAATTATAAAACCTATAAATATAAAAACTTTGGAACATCAACTACAGATATTAAAACTAAATCATGTTTTAAATTCTAATCATTCTGTAGCAATTTGTTTATTACACTCTTATATAAATCCAACTCACGAAAATATTGTTAAAGATATTATCAAAAATTACTTTCCTACAGTTAATATTTCTTTATCTCATGAAATATCACCTTTAATTAGGGAATATGAAAGAATGTCTACGACTATATGTAATTCATATATTCAGCCTCTAGCAAATGAATATATTAATAATATTGAAAATCACTTGAAAATTAATAATTATAAAAGTCCATTAAGATTAATGTTGTCAAGTGGAGGAATTACATCTACGAATATCGCCAAAAAATATCCTGTGCGCTTAATCGAATCAGGCCCAGCAGCTGGGACTTTAGCTGCTGCACATTTAGGCAGTAAATCTGGATTTAAAAATTTAGTATCTTTTGATATGGGAGGTACTACTGCGAAAATGTGCATTATAGAAAATGGGAAACCTAACTTAACATCTAACTTTGAAGTTGCTAGGTTAGAAAGATTTAAAAAAGGAAGCGGCTTACCGATAAACATTGATACTATTGATCTCATCGAAATAGGAGCCGGGGGAGGTTCTATTGCTCATATTGATGAATTAAAATTATTAAAAGTCGGTCCTGACTCAGCTGGCGCAAAACCGGGCCCTTGTTGTTATAATTTAGGTGGAAATAATCCAACAGTAACTGACGCAAATTTAGTATTAGGGTATCTTGATAGCAACAACTTCTTAGATGGGAAAATGGCGCTAGATGAGAAAAAAGCTTACAATTCAATTAAAATGCTCAGTAGTAAATTGAAACTTAATATTAACCAAACTGCTTATGGTATTTTCAGAATCGTTAATGAAAATATGATTACAGCAACAAGAATTTATATTTCTGAATTTGGTTTTGATCCTAGGAAATTATATTTATTTGCATTTGGTGGTGCCGGACCTATACATGCACATGCTATTGCTAAAGCTTTAAAAATGCCGGGGTTTATAGTTCCAACCACAGCAGGTGTAGCATCTGCTTTTGGATTTTTAGCGGCCGCACCTTCTTTTGAATTTTCAAAAACATTTATATCTATATTAAACAAAATCACACTGAAGAAAACAAAAAGTATATTTAAACAATTAGAAATTGAGAATTCAAAAAAATTAGATGATTTCAATATAATAAATAAATTGAGAGCTACGTATTGGTTGAATCTAAGGCATTACGGACAAGGGCATGATATTAACATTGAATGTTCTTTGGATGAAAAAAACTTTAATCCAGAAGTTATAAGGCATAATTTTTATAAAAAATACGAGCAAATATATGGTTATGCGCACAAGCACTTAGAAATTGAAATTACACTTTGTAAAATTATACTAAAATCTGATCAACCTCAAAATATTATAAAAAGTACTAACATCGAATATACTAAGAGTAAATCCTCAGTATATAAAGAAATATATGATGGAACAAAAATCCAAAAATATAAATATATACATGGATATAATTTAGAAATTGATAAGAAATATAAGGGGCCATTAATTATACAAGAGAGTGAAACAACCTGTGTTGTTCCAAATAATTCTATTTTAATAAAAGATGCCAATAACAATTATATTATTAAATTTACATAATTAATTATAATTAGATTAATAACTATAAAGTAATTGAATAATGAATGAAATATAGTAAAAAACATAATAAACATTTTGTACACTAGTTTATAATAGTGTTTATATTATTAAGGCCTTAATTATATTTTTTATTATTAAAGAATACTTTACTCTATACTTGCCACTAAATCCATTATTTATAAATCGAATATTAAGTGAACAGTTTTACATTAGATTACTCATAGAGACCTATACAACTACTTTTATTCTAAATATATCCTTTAAACAAATTTTTGTGCTCAGTTTTGTTTTAATCCCGTCTAGTATAATTTAAAGGTTAAGTATTTAATATTTTATTATACTTATACAACCACTATTAATTATTAAATATTAAAATTTAGGTTTGATTGAATTGTATAATTGTATTAAAGAACTAAATCATTCTCAAAAGACTATATGATCTATCATAGTCATTTAAATGCGGATACTATTTATTTTAATTATGTAAACAAACAATTAATATAAAAATGATGTAAGAAATATCGTGTAACTTTCTTTTAAATGTAATGTTCTTTTATCATAAAACAAAAGCTCTATATTATGTCATTATATGTACAAATTATAATATTAATCTATATAACTCTATTATTTAAAATTAAGAATAAATTATAATTATTGTATAACTCTATATGAAAAAGAATACATTAAGAGAAAATGCAATAGATATAATAAAATCAGAAATTATTAAAGGAACAATTGAACCATTATCAGAAATAAATCAAGTTGAATTATCTAAGAGATTTGATATAAGCAGAGGACCAATCAGAGAAGCATTGTCACATTTATCTGCTGAAGGATTAGTAGAATTAAACTCTTATAAAAAAGTTACTGTCACTGATGTTACTATAAAATATGTAACAGATTTATATAATACTAGAAACATTATAGAATGTTTTGCAATAAAACAGTTAATATCATACAAAAACAATCAAAACGTAATAAGCGATCTAAAATATATATTAGATCAAATGGGGATGTCAATTAACAGTCCAAATGTTGTTGAAGTTGCAGAGTTAGACCTTAAATTTCACAGAACTATTATAAATGGGGCAAGAAATCATTTCTTAAATAAATGTTGGAACCTTTTAGAATTAGGTGTACTACGTTGTATGCATAAAAGATATAAGATATATGATTCACTTGATGAAATTATTGGTAATCACCCTATAATTATTAAAACAATAGAAAATAAAGATATCACAAGAGCAGAAGCAATTATGGCTTTACATGTTAGTGATGCATCCGAAAAAATATTATCATTATGGGAGATAAATGAATAATTACAATGAAATAGATATTGAAATACAGTGGCAAAGACTAATTGCAATAATGGATGAGATAGACAATGCTACTGTTAAATCATCATTTTCTACGATTGTAGGTGAAAGTAGAGATTTTGCGTGTATCCTCGTCGACTCAAAAGGGAGATCACTATGTCAATCAAGTTTTTCTCCTCCTAACTTTTGTGTTATTCTGCCTAGAACTGTAAAAGATATTATAGAAAAAATTGGTATTGATAATATTAATGATGGAGATGTATTTGTTACAAATGATCCATGGATTGGTACAGGTCATTTACCAGATTATGTATTTATTACGCCTGTATTTTATCATAATAAAATAGTTTCATTTATTGGAACAGTAGCTCATTTATCTGATGTAGGAGGCCATGATGGAGATATAGAAGCTGAAGATGTATTTACAGAAGGAATTAGAATACCCCCTTCGAAATTATATAATGAATATAATGAAAACAATGAATTATTCTCTGTAATTGAAAAGAACTGTCGTGTTCCAAATCTTGTATTAGGGGATATAAGAGCAATATTTGGCACTCATATTTTAGGTATTAAACGTTTTCATGAATTTTTAAATGATTATTATTTAACTGATATAAATGATTTGAGTAACGCCATTATAACTCTTTCTCAAAAACATATATTAAATAAAATACAAAAGTTAAAAAATGGAATATATACGTATGAATTAGAAATCGATGGGTATATAAATAAATTAACATTAAAAGTTAAAATTATAATAGAATCCAATGAAATCAATATAGATTATAATGGAACTTCTAGTGAAGTTGAGAATGCTGCAATTAATTGTGTTTATAATACAACATATGCATCATCAATATATCCATTTAAGTGTGCTCTAGCTCCTACGATACCCAATAATGAGGGATTGTTTAAAAATATAAACGTTACTGCTCCATTAGGTTGCGTTTTAAATACGACATTTCCACATCCTGTACAAGCTCGTGCGAAAGTAACAAATAATATTAATCAACTTCTATTTGGAGCATTGCAAGAAGTATTTGACGTGTATTCTCAAGCAGGCTCAGGAAGTATATGGCCTTTTAGTTTTTTTGGTAATACAAAAAAACATGGAAACTTTTCTACACACATGCTTCCACACGGAGGTAGGGGGGCAATGAAAAATATTGACGGTATGAATCCTATTGCATTCCCCCATAATAGTACCGTAACACCAATTGAAATTATGGAACAAAGAGCACCTATACTTATAGTAGAAAAACGATTAATTCCTGATTCCTGTGGCGCAGGCCAGTATAGAGGAGGCTTGGGGCAAAGTATTATTATAAAAAATATAGGTCAAGATGTTATTAAAGCTAGAATTAGGCCCGATAAAATCTACTGTGCTCCGCAAGGTATAAATGGTGGAAAAGTTGGTAAACTAGGCAAAGTTATAATAAATGGAAATGAACTGTCAACATTCCCTATATTTGATTTCTCTCCAAATGATGTTATTGAATTATATCTGCCTGGCGGAGGTGGTCAAGGTAAACCACAATTAAGAGATATTTTAGCTATTACTAATGATATAAAAAATGGATACTGCACTCAAAACTATTCTATGAAAGAATACAATGTATAATAAAATAGATCCTGTAAGTTTAGAAATAATCTGGCAAAGATTGGTTTCTATTGCTGATGAAATGGATAACTCAACTATAAGAACATCATTTTCAACAATAGTAGGCGAAAGCCATGATTTTGGGTGTGTTCTTATGGACGAGATGGGTAATGGATTATCTCAAGCTGTTTGGAGTCCTCCTCAATTTTGTACAATGCTACCAAGGACCACAAGAATTATTATTGACAAATTTAAAAAAGAAAACATATATGAAGGCGATGTGTTTATAACAAATGATCCATGGATAGGTAGTACTCATTTACCGGACTATAATTTAATATCACCTGTTTTTTATAAGTCGCAAATAGTAGCATTTGTAGGCACAGTTGCACATGTTTCTGATGTAGGAGGTCATTTAGGAGATTTAGAAGCATCAGATATGTTTATGGAAGGGTTAAGGGTGATGCCAAACAAATTTTATAATAAGGGAAAGATAAATGAAATTATTGAAGAGTTTATTTCACATAACTGTAGAGTTCCCGATCTAGTAATGGGTGACCTTAAAGCAATAGTTGGAACACATAAAATAGCTAAATCAAAAATAATAGAATTACACATAGACAATAAATTAAATAACTTAAAAAATGTATCTAAGCAAATAAGAAATCTTTCTACAAAAGTTTTAGAGGATAAAATAAAATTGATACCTGATTCTGAAACTAAATACGAAATCAAATGTGATGGCTATCTTGAAGAGTTCATTTTGAAATTAAAAATGATAATTAAAGGTAAAAATCTTATTTTTGATTTTACAGGTTCATCAGAACAGCAATGGCATTCTGCAATAAATGCTGCATATAGTATAAGTTATGCCACATTAGTATACCCTGTAAAATGCATGTTGGCAGCAAAAATCCCAAATAATGACGGGCTTATTGTGCCAATCAAAATGATTGCCCCAAAGGGAAGTATTGTTAATTGCACATTTCCAGCACCTGTAAAAGCAAGAGCAAAAGTAATTAAACATATTCCTCCATTAGTATTTGGTGCTTTTCAATCAATACTGCCTAAAGAAGTCATAAGTTCAGCAGGCGGGATTTTTCCTATTCACTTTGTCGGCAAAACTCTTGAAGAAAAACAATTTGCTGTACACATGCTACCTCATGGTGGATTAGGAGCTATGTATAATTCTGATGGGAAATATCCATCTGCATATCCTCATAACAGCATAGTAACCCCAACAGAAATAATTGAAACAAAATGTCCTGTTAGGGTAGAGTCTAAAGAGATTATCAAAAATTCATGTGGAGCTGGAAAGTTTAGAGGTGGACCAGGTCAAAAAATAGTTTTTAAAAATATTGGTACAAATATTATAAAACTAACTATCAGACCAGATATGATCAAATACCCAGCTACAGGATTAAACGGAGGGATTTCAGGACTAAAAGGTTCTGTATTGCTAAATAATAAAATTATCAATGATTTTAAACCTATTGATTGGAATCCTAACGACACTGTGACATTAATTGTACCAGGTGGTGGAGGGTACGGAGATGTAAAAATGAGAAATAAAATTAATATTATAAATGATGTTATAAATGATATTATTGATATTAAAGAGGCTAAACTCATTTATTATTGTGACATAGACAAAAAAGAGATAGATACAATAATTAATGAAAGAATAAGTACTTATTTAAAATAATATGAACTATAAAATACCAGATATTGAAGAAAGAAATATTCGATTTAGTCTGATTAAAGAAGCAATGCAAAAAGATGATATATATGCATTGATAATTGGAGGAAAAGGTCATTGGTGGACTGGTAGAGGATATTTTAGATATCTTACAGATTTTCATTTATGGGGACATGATGGTCTAATTTATTTCCCAATAGATGAAGAACCAAGTTTAGTGTTATCAAGTAATGCAGTAGCAAATAAAATTGCTAAAAGAGGTTGGGTAAATAATTGTTCAGGAGGTTTAGAATTAGGCAAAGAACTTATAAAAAAAATAGACACTAAAAAGATTAAAAATAAAAAAATTGGTATTGTAGGAGGTGACAATATAATACCACATGGAGTTCTTAATGATTTGTACGAAAAGTTAGATAATAAAAATATTGTGAATGCCACAGATTTATTTGATAAAGTGAAGATGGCAAAAACAGAATGGGAAATTATACAAATTAAAAATTTGTGGAAGTTAGGCCAAGATACTATGGTGTTATTTCAAGATAATATTGTTAGTTATCATAATAATAATAAAACCCAATTAGAAATATGCAGCGATATAAATAAAGTTCTCTGGGAAAATGGTATTAGGGATTTGCTTGTGTTTTATGGGGATGAATTAGGCAATTACCAGCATCCAACAAATTTAAAAATTAATATAAAAGATAAAGTTCGTTATCACTTAGAAATCTGTGGCCCGAGTGGTCACTGGCTTGAAATAACTGTAAATTTGGCATTTAAAACTATAAATAGTTATGAATTAAAATTAATGAGTGACGAGCTGGAGATTTTTGATGATATGTTAAATTCTTTTAATGAAAATACTAATTTAGAAATTATGGCAAATAATTACGAAAAATTTGTTTCAAGATATGAATATGAAATTAGTGGATCTGTAAACAGTTTTGATTTTCATGGACAAGGATTAGACACTATAGAAAAGCCGTACTATAATAAAAATATTTATAATAATTCACAAAATTGGAAATTAGAAAATAATACAGTTATTTCTTATCACCCAAAACGAGTCATCACTCCAAATAATATGTGGCCAACAGGAATTAATGAAGATATATACATTAATGGAAATAAAGCACTGAAATTTTCAAAAGACTGGAATCACAATTGGAGAAATATTTAGTTTATATAATATTATGGAACACGATAAGATACTAAACGGAATCCAAATAAATCCATTAAGCTTTGTTGATGAAGGTATAGACAACTGTTTTAATATTTTAAAAAATAGATTTAAAATTAACGCAATATTTGTTTGTACAGTATCTTGGCTAGCATTAAAAATTGGTAGAAGTATATCATATGAGTATGATGGATGGCCTGATCATGGGATAAGTGAATCAATTGACTTGAAGGGCGGCGCATATTTTAGACCTAATCCTAAGTATTATACGCAGACACTTATTAAAGATTTTTATACTCAAGATCAAATCTTCCAGGATAAAGACATTTTAAGCGATATAATTAAAGTTGCTAAACAAAATGATATTAAGGTATATATCGAACTTATGGAGCCATTTTTCAAATATGAAGGTCATGGATCAATTCAAAGTGTTGATATTCCAAATATTGTAAACTGTATGGAAACTGATTTATATGGAAGAACTGGAAGTGATCCAAGTACTTTTAATAAAGATTATAGAAATTGGATTAAGGCTATTGTAGAGGACCAGTGCAAGTCATATAAAATTGATGGAGTGATGTGGTGTAATGAAAGGTGTAGTCCACTAGATCAATTGATTCAAGGTAATGTGCCAACAGATTTTTCAAATGATATGCTAGATTACGCTAGTAGAAATAATATAAATGTTGATAGTGTTAAAAAAGCATTTATAACGGTGATAAATCAATTGGAAAATAGCGATAATGATTTTGATATTATAAAATTTATCAATTTAATACTATACAACCCTGAGATATTAATTTGGGAGAAGTTATGGCTAGAAAATAATAAAAATTTAGATAAAGAATTGTATGGACTTGTTAAATGGATTGACAAAGATTTAGAATTTGGTCTAAATATTTGGAACAGAAACCATTTTAATCCCATAAGAAAAGCTCAATGGCCTTGGGACGAAGTCACAAAATATTGTGATTGGGTTAAACCAATAACTTATCAACATCAAGGCGGTTCAATATATAAAAAAGAAATAACATATTGGAATAAAAGGTTATTAAAAAATTATGACAAAAATGAAATATTAAATGTATTTAATCGTATTTTAAACATTGAATCAACGGATTGGGATAATTTAGTTAGCACTGGTCTAAACCCGAAATCATATGTTTATGATCAATGTAAAGAAACTGTTAAAGGGGTAAACAATACAATTCCAGTTTATATGGGAATAGGAGTTGATGCACCGAGTTACAATAGTATACAAGCCAGATGTTCTCCGGAGATTGTTTACGAAAGTGTAAAAGCGAGCCATAAAGCAGGAGCATCGGGTTTTATATATTCGCCTAATTATAATTTTATGCAGCTAAAGAATTTAGATGGATCTGTAAAAGCGTTAAATGAAATAAATAAAACGTAATGAAAAAAGAAAACTATAAAATTGGAATTGATGTAGGTGGGACATTTACAGATATTATTGTGTATGATATAAATAAAATGTGCATTTACGAAGAGAAAATTTTAACTACAAATGATAATCCACAAGTTGCTATAATAGAAGGCTTAAATAATTTAATTAATTCAAATAGTATACATAAAAATGATTTAATACATTCAGAAGTAATACACGGAACAACCTTATTTACAAACTCATTAATATCACGCACAGAAAAACCACCAGCATTAATTGTAACAAAAGGCGCTGAAGATATAATATACACTGGTAAAGGTAATAGGTATGATCCTTATGATAGGTTACTGCAAAAACCAATAGTGTTAGTGCCAAAAAAAAACAGATTTACAATCAGTGAAAGGATATTAGCAAATGGCGAAGTTTATAATCATATTGATTACAATGAAATAAATCATATTATAAAAACAGTCATCGAACAAAAAATTGATTCTGTTGCAATAGTATTATTACATAGTTATAAAAATAATATACACGAGAAACTTATAAAAAAATATATTATTGATCATAAACTAAAAATACATCTAAGTCTGTCATCAGAGATATGTCCTGAAATTGGTGAATATGACAGACTTAACACGACATGCTCTAATGCTTATATTCAACCTATTGCTGAAAATTATTTAAAAAAGTTATCCACTGAATTGAAAAAAATAAATATAAAAGGTAATTTGCAATTAATTTGGTCAGATGGAGGTATTTCTTCTCTGAAAGATTCTATAAATAATCCTATAAGGTTATTAGAATCTGGACCAGCAGGAGGTGCATTGGCTATAAGTTATCTTTCAAAAAATAATAACCACAAAAAATCAATTGCCTTTGACATGGGCGGAACAACTGCAAAGGTCTGTATAATTAACAACTTTGTTCCTATCAAAACTCCATATTTTGAATATGGACGAATTCATAGGAATAAACCAGGTAGTGGTATTACGGTCAAAGTTCCAAGTATAGATATGTTAGAAATCGGTGCAGGTGGTGGAAGTATTTCAAAAATAGATGATTTGGGTTTAATTAAAGTAGGACCTGAAAGCGCCGGTTCTAATCCAGGACCAATATGTTACAATTTAGGTGGAGACAAAATAACAATTACTGATATAAATTTATTGCTTGGTTATTTGTCAGATTCTATTAAGCTTGCTGGTTATTTAGAAATAGATAAACAACTAACTGAAAAAACTGTCGATAAGATTGCTAGTCAGTCAAAATATACTTCATTAGAATTGATTACTGGAATAAGATCGATAGTTAATGAAAATATGAGTCAGGCAATTAAGTTACATGTGACAGAAAAGGGAGAAGATCCGCGTGAATTTATACTTTATGCATTTGGCGGAGCAGGGCCCTTGCATGCCTATGACATTTGTACATCTATAGGTATAAAAACTATTATAGTACCAAATAGAGCAGGTATCTTGTCATCATATGGGTTTCTAAGTTCGCAAGTAGGTTTGGAAAAACACTATACTTATATAAAATTACTAAAAGATGTAAAGTTATTAAATTTAAAACAATTTATTGCTAAGAATATAAAAGATATATTTAAATTAATTAAATTTTCAAAGATAAAGGAAGAGGACTTCGTTATTGACATATATTTAGAAATGAGGTACGAAGGACAAGGATTTGATCTATCAATAAAAATTGATAATAAAATATCTTTAGATAATATAGAAAAATTATTTACAAAAAGATATAACGAATTGTATGGGTTAAGTTTAAATTATAACATCCAAATAAGTTCATTAAAATTAGTAATAAATGAAAAAAGTAGTAAAGACATACAAGACACTATAAGATTAGAACAAATAAATACTTCTGTAACCACATATAGAAAAGTATGGTTTTCTGATACTAAGTCATGGGTTGATTGTAAAATATTAAACTTCGATAATATACCAATTAATATATCACAAAAAGGTCCAGCAATTATTGAATCTAAAAACACAACAGTTGTTGTAGGAGTTTATGGTAATTATATAAAAAATTCTATTGGTGATATTAAGATTAGTATTTTAGATAATAATATTACACTAAATAGTTTTGATTATAATAATCCAGTTAATTTAGAAATAATATTAGCAAGGATACGTTCTATAGCTGATGAAGCAGATAAAATATTACTAAAAACATCTTTTTCTAGTGCAGTAAGAGATGGAAAAGATTATTCATTAGTCATATCTGACAAAAATGGTAAATGTGTAGGTATACCAACTGAATGTATGCCGTTATTTATAACATGCATGCCAAGAACGATTAGGATAATTTCGGAAATGTTTGATAGCAGACTAAAGCCTGGTGATATTATTCTAACTAACGACCCTTGGATTGGCTCTGGCCATAAATCCGATGTTGCCTTGATTTCTCCTATTTATTTAAATAATAAGTTAAATGGATTTATAGGTACTATTTTGCATGTTGCTGATATCGGAGGAACAATAGGAGATTTTAGAGCATGGGACTTTTACGAAGAAGGGTTAATGATACCTCCGATAAAGTTATATAAATCAGGTAAGCTAAATACAGAATTAATAGAAATGATTTCTGATAACGTCCGACTTCCTAAATTAGTACTAGGCGATATTTTTGCGATGGTAAGTACTATTAATTCTCTTCACCACAAAATTATTAATTTAAAAAGTAGTATTAAAAATTTAGACTTTTGTAAAATTGCTGAGTCATATTCTAAAAGAATGGCACTAGCTTTTAAAAATCAAATTAATCATTTGCCTAAAGGCACATTTTGCTCTGAGCTCAATGTAGATGGGATATTATTAGGTGACATTAATCAAAAAAAGGATATTAAACTAAAAGTAAAAATTACTATAGATAATAAACAAATTACTGTTGATTATAGAGGGTCTGATCAACAAAGAGAAAGGCAACCTATTAATGTCCCATATTCATATACGATGGCTGACACTTATTATGCACTACAGTATATTCTTTTTGGTGATATACCAAACATTGGCACGCAATATTGCCCAATAAAAATCATAGTTGATGATAATTGTATTTTAAATGCTAAAAAACCTGTTCCAGTATATGCTCGTACGCGGACTGGAATTCATATTAGTTCTTTAATAAATACAGCATTAGCCAAATGCTTAAATAATAATATTATTGCAGGTTGTGGACATAATGTCATATTTAGGGCATCTGGAAATGATGTAAATGGTAATTATTTTGCTATGACCTTTATGCCAAAAGGTGGTATGGGTGCTACAGGTACTAAAGATGGTTTTGATTGTACTGTCTATCCTACAAATTGTACAATGATACAAACTGAAATCGCAGAAACTAGAGGACCTATTCTCATAGATAGGTGTATTGCTATTGATACAGCAGGAAAAGGTAAATATAGAGGTGGTTCTGGTCAAAAAGTTAGAATTACATCATTATCTGACAGTGATTTACAATTTAGTTTTAGACCAAACTTTATTAAAAATACGCCTAAAGGATTAAATGGAGGTGAAAATGGAATGAACGCAGAGATCTTAATAAACGGTTCTGAACAAACTGAAGACCCAATAATTATCAAAAAATATGAATATGTTGAAGTAAGAACCGCGGGAGGGGGAGGTTTAGAAAGTTATAGAAATCGAGATAAAACAAAACATATGGAAGATAAGTCATTAGGGATTTACTCAGATTAAATAATGCTAAAAGATACAATATTAGAAATTGATAATTTAAAAATTAATTTTAAATTGAATAACAGTGTAATTCATGCTGTAAGGGATATAAGTTTTAAGCTTAAGAAAAATGAAATATTGGGAGTAGTTGGAGAGAGTGGAAGTGGTAAAAGTGTTACATGTATGTCAATACTAAAATTACTACTTGAACCTCCTGCTAGTATAGAATCAGGCTCTATTAAATATAATGGTCTAGATTTATTAAAAATTAGTAATAAACAATTAAATAAAATACGTGGTAAAGAAATTAGCATAATATTCCAAGATCCAGTTTCGTATTTAAATCCAGTGTTAACAATAGGATATCAATTAAGTGAACTCCTAATCAATCATGACCAGTTAAGTAAATATGATTCTAAAGGATACATATTAAATATATTAGACAAAGTAGGGATTCCTGATTCAACGCAAAGATATGATCAATATCCCCATGAGTTTTCTGGTGGTATGAGGCAAAGAATTATGATTGCAATGGCTATGCTTTGTAAACCTAATATTTTGATTGCTGATGAGCCAACCACGGCTTTAGATGTTACAGTACAAGCTCAAATTATTAAATTAATCAAAGAATTAAAAGAAACTAACAATATGTCTGTAATATGGGTTACACACGATTTAGGTGTTGTCGCAGGTATAGCAGATTATATAATTGTTATGTACAATGGAATGATTGTAGAAAAAGGGAATATTAATGACATATATTCTAGCCCCAAACACCCATATACAATTGGATTAATTAATTCCGCATCTAGAAATATAATTAATAATAGATATTCAATGATAGAGGGGTTACCTCCTGATGGGAGTGAAATAAATAATGGATGCTGTTTTTACAAAAGATGTAGTAAAAGATTAAAAATATGTGAACATAAAATACCTCCCTCAGTTAAAATTAATAAAGACCATTATTTTTCATGTTATTTAGAAGATTAGATATGGATAATAAAAATATAATTGAAATTAATAATCTTAGTGTTTCTTATTATTCTAAAAAGATATTTCAAAAAAGTATTAAAGTTAATGCTGTTAATAATTTGTCATTAAAAATAAATAATAATACCATATATGGTCTAGTAGGAGAAAGTGGATGTGGCAAGACAACTACTGCAAAATCAATTGCTAGGTTAGTTAATATTTCAAGCGGGGATATCCATTATTATAATCAAAATATTACTAAATTATCCCTAGATGAATTTAGAAAATATAGAAAAAATATTCAAATAATATTTCAAGATCCGTATTCTTCTCTTAATCCTAGAATAAAAGTAGGTAAGATAGTTGAAGAACCGATTAGGATACATACCAAATACAACAAATTAGAAATAAAACAAAAAGTTAAAGAACTATTTGAATTGGTTGGATTAAATCCAAATCATACTGAAAGATATCCCCATGAGTTCTCTGGAGGTCAAAGACAACGAATTGTAATTGCTAAAGCATTAAGTGTTAATCCTGAATTCATAATATGTGATGAACCATTGTCTGCATTAGACGTTTCAATACAATCTCAAATAATGAATTTAATGTTAGATTTAAAAGAAAGATTTAAACTAACTTATTTGTTTATATCTCATGATATAGGATTAGTTAAGTCATTCTGTAATTATGTCTCTGTTATGTATTTAGGTAAAATTGTTGAGTCTGGTTCATGTGAGGAAATATTTAAAAACCCGAAACATCCATACACCAAAGCTTTATTATCATCTGTTCCAATTCCTGATCCGGTAAAAGAAAGAAAACGGAAACAAATAATTTTAAATAATGAAATCCCAAGTCCGATTAATATGCCTAGGGGTTGTGTATTTCATCCAAGATGCAGTATGGTCACTGAACCATGTAAGAATATAATTCCAAAAAAAGTTACTATAAAACATAATCACTCCGTAAATTGTAATTTATTTCACGAATAATATATGAAAAATATTAATCATTTAAAAACAGTATATGATCCAATAGATCTAGAAATAAAGTGGCAAAGATTGATTGCTATTATGGATGAGATAGATAATGCAATTATAAAAACAGCTTTCTCAACAATTGTTAGTGAAAGTCATGATTTTGCGTGTATTTTATTAGACGAAAAAGGCAATTCAATATGCCAATCTAGTTTTAGTCCTCCTGACTTTTGTGTAATAATACCCTCAACTACTAGAAGCATTTTAGATAAAATTGGCAAAAACAATATTAATAATGGAGATGTTTTTGTTACTAACGACCCATGGATTGCAGCAGGGCATTTGCCTGATTATGCCATTATAACTCCAATATTTCATAAAGATATATTAATTGGATTTGTTGCTACTATAGCTCACTTAGCTGATGTTGGAGGTCATAGTGGTGATATTATAGCTAATGATGTTTTTACAGAAGGTTTATGTATTCCACCTTCAAAATTATTTAAGAAACATAAGGAGAATGATCTAATATTTAATTTAATTTCTAATAATACAAGGGTGCCTGATTTAGTAATAGGTGATTTACGCGCTATTGTAGGAACACACAAATTAGGATTAAAAAGGATTGATGAATTTATTAGTGATTATAATTTAAAAACGTTAATGAATATATCGACTACTATAAGAAAGAATTCCGAATATCTATTAAGAAATAAAATCTATAAATTAGAAAATGGTATTTATAAATATAAATTACAAATTGATGGATATTTTGAAACTGTTGATTTAAATGTAAAAATTAAAATTGATGATTATGATATATACGTTGATTATTCTGGTACATCAAATCAAACAAATCGCGCATCAATTAATTGTGTTTATAATGTCACTCATTCATCTACAATGTATCCATTTAAATGTGCGTTAGTACCTAACATTCCAAATAATACTGGTTTATTTAATCCTATTAAAGTATTTGCACCTAAGGGTAGTATATTGAACACAACATTTCCGCATCCAGTTCAAGCTAGAGCAAAAACTACTAATAATATTAACCAGGTTATATTTGGTGCATTATGTGATGTATTTGGTGAATTTGCACAAGCTGGATCTGGTTCAATATGGCCATTTAGTGTTTATGGAACTGATGAAAGTAAAAATATATTTTCATGTCATATTTTACCACATGGAGGTAGAGGAGCAATGAAAAATATGGACGGTTTACTTCCTATAGCATTTCCTCATAATAGTGTTGTTACACCTATTGAGATTATGGAATTGAAAGCTCCTGTCTTGTTTGAAAAGAAGGAATTAATACCTAATTCTGGTGGTGCTGGAAAATATCGAGGTGGATTAAGTCAAATGATCATAATAAAAAACATTTCAAAAAATGTAATCAAAGCTAGAATTAGACCAGATAAAATAGTTTATGCGGCTAGTGGTTTAAACTCTGGATTATCTGGTATTAAAGGTCAAGTATTTTACAATGGTGAGGAAATGACTGAATTTCCAATACTAAATTTCAAACCAAATGATAGGATTGAACTTATTTTGCCTGGTGGTGCGGGATTTGGTAAACCAGAGGAAAGAAAAAGAGAATTAATCGAAAATGATATTAAGAATGGATACACAACAAAAGATCATGCTAAAACATTTTATAATTAAAATATTGATTTCCCATAAGTTTTGATATATTATTAGGAAAAAAGTATATGAACAACTTTTTACTAAAGATAATTAACTGTTAACAGTCAACAAATGCAATTATATGATAAATATATTTGGTTTTACATGAAGTATTGAGAAATGTTAAATAATAATAATATCTAAATATTATCTTTCTCAAATCCTAAACTAAAAAGGTTATTATGAAAATTATTATGATTTCAATTGTATTATTTATAATTTCAATTGGTAATTTACAGGCAAGCAAGAACGAAGTATTAACAGTAGGAATGAATGAACTCGTTAGTTCTTTAGATCCTCCAACAGATTGGGCTATTGCATCAACATGGGTTCATATGAATTTATTTGATTGCCTAGTATGGAGAAATCGGAAAACTGCTGATTTTGAACCTTGGTTGGCTACTGAATTAAATAATGTTAGTCCAACAAAATGGAATATTAAGTTAAGAAAGAATGTATTATTCCATAATGGTGAAGAATTTAACGCAGATGCTGTGAAATGGACTTATGAAAGAATCACTACTTCTTCCAGAGATAAGTTTATAACCTTTAAGCAGTGGACTTTTATAAAGGAAATACAGAAAATTAGTGATCATGAAATTAACATTATAACTCAAAAACCAGAACCTGCATTTATGAGTAAAATGGCGGGAACTGGTTGTGGTATTCAGGCGCCTATTGCTGGTAAGAAGAATCAAAATGCTGGTAAATATATGCCAATAGGTACTGGGCCTTATAAATTAGATGAATTCAAAAAAGATGATTTCATCTCAATGAATGTTAATGAAAACTATTGGCAGCGCACACCAGATGTTGAAAAAATAATTTGGAGGGCTATTCCCGAAAGTTCAACTAGAATTGCAAATTTGTTAACTGAAGATGTTGATGTGACTATTGGTGTACCGCCCCAAGATTGGAATAGGATAAATTCAACAGGATATGCTTCTGTAAATGAATACCTTACAACCCGTGTTATGCTCCTTGTACTAAGGACAGGACCAAGCAAGAAAAATCCTGATTGGACGGGTGTAACATCCAATAAAAAAATTCGGGAAGCAATTAAATATGCAATCGACAGGAAACTAATATTGGAAGTTATTCAAAATATGGGAGTTCCTAGTATTTCTCGTATTACGCCTCCAACACTCGGATGGGATAAGCAATTCTATAATATATTTGGAGAATACAATCCTGAAAAAGCTAAAAAATTAATCAAAGATTCAGGATATGATGGTACTCCTTTAGTTATGCATTCAAGTTCCTCTTATCTTATGCAGAAAGAAGTTGCTGAAATAGTTGCGTCAATGCTTAATGCTGTTGGTTTAAAAATAGATTTAAGAGTCATGGATGTAACTACATTTCGAGAACAAGTTTACTATCCATACAAAAATCAGGATATTTATATGGATGCCTTAGGAAATTCTTTTTTTGATCCCTGGATTGCTGTATTAAGTTTTAGGTCAGATCGAAGGGAAAGAACTGGATGGTCTGGGAGCAGTGCTGACAAAGTTGATAAACTTATACGCTCTGCTGCGGTTAATATGAATCCCAAAAATAGAGCAAATGAATATATAGAGTTGCAAAAAATTGTTGTAGAAGATGGACCCATGGTCCCTTTATATCAGATGAAAGATGCTCTTGGGAAAAACAAAAGAGTAAAATGGGATATGCCACTTGATGGTTTCCTATGGTTTGGTGATGCCGTAATTTACTAAATATCTATGGGGTATTTAGCAATAAATACCCCAAATATTTGCTTATGATAAAATATTTAGCTTATAGATTATTACAATTGATACCGCCTTTATTTGGATTAACAATAATATTATTTGTGTTGTTAAGAGTTGGGGGGGACCCTATATATCATTTGGTTGATCCAGAAGCATCTGCAGAAGAAATAGAAGAAGTGCGTAAAGCTTACGGATTTGATAAGCCATTATTAGTTCAATATATGAATCAAATGGAAATGATATTTACCGGTAACTTTGGTAAGTCATTTAGGTTTAAAACAGAAGCAATGCCACTAATAATAGAGCGATTGCCAGCAACAATTGAATTAGCATTATTTTCAATATTAGTTGCATTAATTATAGCTATACCGGCAGGGTGTTTATCTGCAATATATCAAAATAGTATTTTAGATTTATTTGTAACTATATTTTCAACAATTGGCAGAGCTATGCCTAATTTTTGGATTGGTATCATGTTAATATTTTTCTTTAGTGTAGTATTTAGGATCTTACCTGTGTCAGGTAGACTAGAAGCTACATCAATAATATTACCTGCAATTACTCTCGGTACGAGTATAGCAACGACGATGGCAAGAATATTACGATCATCCATGATTGAAGTAATTAGGAAGGAGTATATTGTTACTGCAAAATCAAAAGGTTTATCTAAGTTTAAAATAATCAGAAGTCATATATTAAGAAATTCTTTGATTGCTGTTACAACAGTTTTTGGGCTTCAATTCGCTTGGATATTAGGAGGTTCAGTTATTGTTGAGGAGGTATTTGCGTGGCCAGGAATGGGAAGATTAATTTTAAAAAGTGTACAACTTAGAGATTATTCTGTGGTTCAAGCAGGAGTATTCATATTTGCTATTATTGTCATGTTTACAAATTTAACAGTTGATATGATTTATGCTTACCTTGATCCAAGAATCAGATACAAATGAATAATTTTTTGAATAGATTAAAATCTAGTCCAGTTGGAATCTTGGGTTTCTCTATCATAATTATAGTTTTTTTTCTCTCTATATTTTCTGAAATTATTTCTCCATATGATCCTAACCAGTACAATCTCAGAATGAGATATATTCCTCCGTTTTGGATAAGTGGAGATTTAAATTTTATATTAGGGACAGATCAACTTGGCAGAGATATGTTAAGCAGATTGATTTATGGAACTAGAATATCAGTTATTGTTGGTATTGGGGGAGTTATAGTATCAATGGTAATTGGTGTATTCATTGGATTAATTTGTGGTTTTTATAGGGGAATAATTGACGCAATTCTTTCAAGAGTTATAGATACATTAATGTCAATTCCTTTTATTTTACTTGCAATATCTATTGTTGGAATGGTTGGAATAAGTGGGAATGACAGTTTAATAGTAATAATTGTTGTACTTGGCTTAACAGGTTGGATCACTTTCGCAAGAGTAATTCGCGCTGAAGTATTATCAATCAGAGAGAAAGAATATGTAGAATCAGCATATGCAATAGGGCAAACTAATTTTCTAATTATTATTAAACATATTTTACCAAACGTAATCCCGTATATTATAGTACTATCAACTTTACAGATAGCTACCGTAATTATTGCTGAGTCATCATTAAGTTTTTTGGGGTTAGGAGTTAAACCTCCAATCGTTACTTGGGGTAGTATGTTGGCTGATGGAAGAGATCATCTTGCGACCTCATGGTGGTTGGCCACATTTCCTGGGCTGGCTATTACTTTTACTACATTAGGCTTAATCATATTTGGTGATTGGCTTAGAGATTATCTTGATCCAAAAATGAATACATAAAGAAAGGTTTGACAATGCTAAAAGAAAATCAAATTTCACTAAATGAAATTAAAAATAATTCTAGAATATTTGGAGATTTATATGTGAATAGCTTAGCAGCTACAACTGATGTAAAAATTCCTTATCAAATTATAAAAGGCAGTACAGATGGACCTGTAGTATGCTTATTATCTACACAACATGGTTGGGAACCGATGGGTACTGAAATATTAAGAAGAGCTTTAAATTTAATTGATCCAAATAAACTAAAAGGAACAATTGTGTGTATTCCTTTGGCTCATCCATTTACAGTTGAATTTGGTGGTACAATTGAAAGTTCGGGACAAAGAGTTAGCCCTGTTGATAATTTAGATTTAAATCAACAGTGGCCTGGGTCAAATATCAACGCTTGGTTAACCCAACAAACAGCATTTGTAATATGGAATAATTTGATAAAACACTGTGATTATATGATAGATTACCACGATGGTACAGGAGCTACAGATGAGCTTCCTGTAGCATTTGCTCATGCTTTTCCAGATGAACAGCCTTACTATTCATCTTCAGGAGTAGAAGGAACAGAATCAAATGAAAGCATAGTACTAAACAAAGATATTGTCTCAAAAATGAATGATAATATCAAAAATCTTAGTAAAGCCTTCGGATCAGAAATTATTTGGTGGAGAAAATATGTTTTAAATCCAAAAATGCTTACAGCACAATGCGCTATAAACGGTATAATACCTCTTGTAGTTGAAGCCGGCGGTGGTTGTATGATAGACGAAACTATCGAACCTAGTGTTCAGTGTACGCTAAATATTTTGAAATATTTAAAAATGATTGAAGGTGAATTAATAATTCCAAAAAAACAAATAATGGTAGAAAACTATTATGTATATAGATCATTAATGGGTGGCCATTTTATTAAATATGATAATTTCAAAATTGGAAATGTAGTTAAAAAAGGTGATGACTTGGGGTATATTGTTCATCCAGTTAATTCTGAAATTGTAGAAAAATGTATAGCACCCATTAACGGAATGGTAGTCAGCTCGAGAATTAAAATGCCTATTAATCCTGGTGGTTATATTGCGCATATAGCTGATTATGACTCAATTATTTGGGAAAAATGACAATTTTGCTTACAGGGGCAGATGGATTTATTGGATCTCATATTTTAAAAAAACTAAATGAATATAATATTGAGATAATTGCATTTATATATAACTATAATGAATTTATTATAAAAAGCAAAAAATATGAAAATGTTATATTTATTAAAGTAAACTTAAATACCAAATATAATTTAAAACAAATTTTAAATAATTACAATATTGATGCTGTTATTCATTGCGCATATGTTTCTAAATATTCGAATAATAATGAATTATACACAAATGTATTAAATGTTAATTTAATCGCAACTTACAAATTAATTCAATATGCAATAGAAAATAATATTAAAAAGTTTTTTTATATTAGTTCTGCTGGCATTTATAAAGATCAAACTAAAAATAAGAAAAATAACGAAAAAGATGATATTAGTATCAATAGTGTTTATTTTATCTGCAAACGTCAAATTGAGACAGTAATTGAGTATTTTGATAAAGTATTTGATACACAATTTGTAATATTTAGAATTGGCACAATTTATAGTTCAGTTGAGATACCAAGCAAATATAGACCTAATATTTCCTTGCTGACTAGTATTGTTAGTAAACTAAAGAAAAATGAAGTTATAAATATAAATAATTATAATATTTACAGAGATTACTGTCATATAGATAATATTACTTATGTTATACACGAGTTTTTAAAAACTGATGAATATAAATTTTTAATATATAATTTAGGTAGTGAAGATGTTTATACAATAATAAAAATACTAACTATACTTAAGAAAAAAAATACAAATATCCAATGGAACAAAGTAACTGATGAAAAAGCTGATATAGTATTAGATACAAATAATAATAGAGCGGGATTAAATATGAATAGGGTTAAAGAAGTAGTTAGTAATTACCCATTATATACATTTAAACAAAGTTTAATTTATACCTACAATCACTTATAAACTATCTAATACGTCAATGTTGCATGATTTAATTATAAAAAATGGTATTGTTTTTACTAACAACATATTCAGTAAACTAAATATAGGTATATTAAATAATAGAGTTGTTTCTATTTATGATCATAATAATTACACAGCAAAAAATTATATAGACGCTAAAGATTGTTATGTACTACCTGGTTTTATAGATGTTCATTTTCATGTTAGATCACCTTCATATCCAGAAAGAGGAACTGTTGAAAGTGAAACAATGGCAGCAGCAGCAGGCGGTATTACAAGTATATTTGAAATGCCTATATCAAATCCATGTTGTTCAACTATAAAAATATTTAACGATAGAAAAAAGCATTTTAAGGGTAAGAGTTATGTAAATTATGGATTATACGCTGCACCCGGAACAAAGTATGAAAAAACAGGTAGTAACTATGACAAAGTATTAGAAGAGGATAGAGATAAAATTAACTCATTTAAAGAAGCTGGAGCTATTGGTTTTAAAATATTCATGATTAATCCACCTAGAGGTAGGGAAAAAGAGTTTAATGGATTATCTATAGTAGATGAAGGTCATTTATTTTATACTTTAAAACTAATAAAAAATACAAATCTAGTTACAACAATCCATGCAGAAAACGACTCACTGTTAAAATACTTTAGTAATTCTCTTTCAGAGAACGATAAAAAAAATCCATTAGTTCATAATAAACTTCGCCCTTCTATTTTGGAAAGTTATGCAACAAATAGTATTTTATATTTAAACCAATATATTAACACTAAAATACATATTGCACATTTAAGTTCTGAAGATAGTTTGAAAACTATAATTAATTATAAGAAACTAGGTGTTGATGTTACTGTTGAAACTTGTCCTCACTATTTATTCTATAATAAAAATGTTCTAAAAAAATATGGAAACTTTGCTAAAATAAACCCACCTATAAGAATGAACAGTGATAAAACGGCATTATGGAATGGCATATATAACAATGATATTGAGATATTAGCAAGTGATCATGCTGGTTTTTGTTATGATGAAAAAGTAAATGCAGTAGAAATAGAAAAAGCACCACCAGGGCATCCAGGTGTAAACTCTATGATATATACATTAATGGATAAAATAGATAATAAAAAATTTACATTGGAGAACCTTATAGAATTATGTTCGATTAATCCAGCAAAAAGATTCGGTATATTCCCAAATAAAGGGAGTATAAATCTTAATAATAATGCAGATATTACTATTATTAATTTAAATAAAACACATAAATATAGTTTACAAAACCAGTTTAGCAAAGCAAAGAAAAGTGATGTTCTTTATACTAATAAAAAATATAAAGGAAAAATAGAATATACAATTGTAAATGGTGATATTATTTATAATGGAAAAATTATAAATGTTAATAATAAACCTGGAAAATTTTTAAGCCCAAATGATTAATTATCATGAAAAATTCACATCTATTATCAATTCGTACAAAATTTGTAAAACCTACTTTCCAATCCTCTGTAAATTTAGATGGACATATTAACATTGGTTCCGGAACTCCAAATTTTATCCCACCTAAAGAAATATTAACTGCATTTAAAAAAAGTATTGATGAATGTAAATTATCATATACTTCCTGGTCTGGACTTAGCGAGTTAAAAGAAAGTGTATCAAATAAATTAGTTCGAGAAAATTCTTATTATGCTGACCCGAATTCAGAAATATTGATAACTAATGGGGCACAGTCTGCTGTAATGGCTATATTTATGGCGTTACTAGACAAAGACGATGAAATAATAATACCAGCACCATTTTATAATACATATGAAGAAATTGCTGTTTCTTGTGGTGGAAAAGTTATTCCAATAATTACTGATTATAAATCAGACTATACAGTAAATCTAGAACAAGTAAAAAAAGTAATTACAAATAAAACGAAAGCTATTGTATTAGTAAGTCCATCAAACCCTACTGGTACAGTTCTAAATAAAAAATTAATTAAAGAAATATATGATTTAGTTGTTACCAAAAATTTATTACTTATAACAGACGAAATATACGAACATTATATATTTGATGATAATAAACATTACTCAATACACTCAGATTATAAGAACAAGGAAAATGTAATTTCTATTTATAGCTTATCAAAAGGTTATGGCTTAACTGGTTTACGCGTTGGATATATAGTATCTAATAAGGATTTAATAGCTGCTATTGCACCTTTTCATCATGCGATGTCAATTTGTGCACCAGTAAATTCGCAGTATGCTTCAATTGCTGCTCTAAATTTAGAAAGAGATTGGTTCATTAACATCTTGAAGGATGTTAATGAACGAAAAAATATATGGGAAAATGTGCTAAACGAATTAAATATACCATTCGGTCAACCACAAGGGGCTTATTATGTTTGTTTTGACATATCTCAATATGGTTTAAATTCGAATGAAATAGCATCCAAACTAAGAAAACAACACAAACTTATTATTAATTCTGTAGACGATAAATATTTAAGGGGATCGTTTATGCAAAACCCTGAAATTCTACAAGAGGGTTTAAACAAAATGAAAACATTCTTCAATAATATGTAATAATTATTATCAAAAATTAATTTATAAATATATTTTGAAAAAATCAATCAACGTAGCACTAATCGGGGCAGATTCAAATAATATAGGTTTTGGTTCTAAAGCTCACATACCAGCAATACAATCATTAAACGAGTATAACTTATATGCAATATGTACTACTAAAAATAAAAGTTCTAAAGATTTAGCAAAATTATATGGTGCTGAAACTAGTTATTCTAATATTGATGATTTATTAGATGATAATAATGTAGATATGATTAATATAGCAGTCCGTGTAAGGCATCATTATGATATATTATGGAAAGCTATACAAAAAAGAAAAATGATTTATTGTGAATGGCCATTATGTTTAAATGAAAATGAAGCTAAGACAATTTCTAATCTGTCAAAAAATTATAATTATAATGAACATATAATTGGTACTCAAGCCCGATTTGCACCAGGATTCACTTTTATTAAGGAGATGATTGAACAGGAAACCATAGGTGAAATATTATTTGTTAAGGCTCATCATTTACTTACAAGGTTTCCAGTTAGATCTAATCATTGGTGGTCATCAATGGAAGAAGAGCATAGTGGAGCGCTTGGAGTTGCCACAGCCCATACACTTGATGCTATACAATCTATATTTGGAAATATAAAATCTCTATGTGCTGTTACTCAAACTCTTTTTCCAGATGATAAGTATTCAGATTCTAAAGAAAAGTTTAAATGGACTGCGAAAGATTATGTCAATTTAACTTTTAAATTAAATTATAACATCGAGGGATCTTTAGTTGTAAGCAATTTAGCCGATAAAGAGATTGGATTTGAATTATCTGTTTATGGTACTAAAGGGCATGTTAAACTTGTAACACCATATTACATATCCTATAGCCCCCCCACAATATATTTGTCAAAAAATGGAATAGAACAAAAAGTTCAGATTCCTTTAAAATATATCAAAATTGATAATTTATCTAACAAATCTCCAGGTTATAATATTGCTCATTCTTTAAAAAATATGTATTATTCTTTAAAAAACAAAAAATTAATACACCCCAACTTTCATGATGGATATTTATTACATAATCTAATTGCTATGATTAAAAAATCCAGTGATGAAAAACAATGGATAAATATTCAATCTTGAAATTTTAAAAATATATAATACATATTTTAAAATGTTGTAAAATATGGTTATTTATTACAACTATAAAAGTATGTTATCTTAATTTGATATTCTATTGTAAATAATTATGCAGATATATTATTGATTTTGAATTAAACTAAAAAGTGTGAACATATTATTTATTCACTTTTGAACTAATGTTTGTTGCTAGGATATGTGTTTATTTAATTATTATATATTTACTTTTAGGTATGTTTTTGAAAACAACTCGGGTTTCAGTCCCTTGTAATATCTTATTCCTCAGTTTACTTTGGATCTAAATTAAGTATAATATTGGTTATTTTGTGAAGTGGCCACTATGTCAAGGACAGTTATTCTTATGAGTTAAGGTGTATTTTATTGTATTATTCACGCGGACTTCTTGGCAACTACCCTTCTCCAATAAATCTCTTCAGGCGTTCCTCTTATTAAAAATTGATGTGGCTTCTCTTAATTGTAAAACTTAAAACAATCCTTTAACCCTGAGAGTAAATCTGGAACAGTTTCAAACTTCTCCAGGAATCTCTTTTCGCACTTTAATGACCTCCATATTGAATATTTCATATGTATGATGTTTGCGAAAGGCACTATTCAAGGCATGGACATAAAAGTCATCATCCATGATCACTGAAACCTCCCATGACAACATATAGCGGCTGGCCCATTACTGCAGGCAGATAAACAAAGCCGTGAGTCAGTCGTAGCAATACTCCTGATAAGGTCCGGTGATCGACATCTATTTCAGGAGATATGGATTCACCTTATGTCCTTCGTGTTGCTTACTGGTGTTTGGCTTGAAGTCAGTTGCACTCAAGCCCATTTAAAGCATCAAGTGTCGAATCCGTTTGCAGTTTATATAAATGCCTTTGTTGCAGTTTCCGCTGTTTTTAATGACAAACAGAGTGTAGCAGAAAATGTGCGTCTTCTTCGAGAAAGAATTGATTCTGCCTGTATGTTCAAGGTTTCCTTTTTATCCAGCTTTTAAAAAGCTGGAACCTTTCAGTAAATTAAAGGATAGTGAGCAACTGAGATAGAATGCTTTTTACGAATCTTCTTTTCAGTTGTTCTTCCTTTGATCTCCCATGTCAACTAAGACCTGCCTTAACATTGTTATTGCCGAAAAGAACTCTCTAATGGTCAAAGGTCTGGCAGAAATGTTTAAGAAAGATGATCGTTTTGATATCCGAGCTACAGCAACTGATGGTGAATTGTTTTTGAAGTTGGTTGAGCGAATTAGTTTTGATGTAGGCATTATAGGTTGGAAAATGCCTTATTCTGAT
>Ga0209403_10000985_pt1 | contig 38564 bp, 36 predicted proteins | sample ArcticOcean_MG_C_8_FD_187440 | JGI IMG/M metagenome (GOLD analysis project Ga0209403, IMG submission 187440) | Marine microbial communities from western Arctic Ocean - ArcticOcean_MG_CB11_86 (SPAdes) (version 2) | ecosystem: Environmental > Aquatic > Marine > Oceanic | place: Arctic Ocean...
ATAACCAGGCCATTCAGTTAATCCGGCATCGGTGGCCTTTACGGGCGTACTAACATCCTTTATTTCATAACCGAGTTTTTCATAATATTGCTCAGCCCTTTCTACTGCATATAATTCAATAATTTTATTTTCTTCATCTGATGGTTCATCATATTCAAATTGTTCTAATTCTAACCTTATTCTTGGGCGAATGATAATTTTTCGGATTAAATCCCTGATTTCTTTAGAAATTCCTTCTGCTTTAAGGCAACCTGGATGTTTATTATCTCCCCAACAACCACCACATGGTTTAGTTTCCACATGGTCAGCAGCCCTTTCCAACAATTCTTTTTCTAGTATTTTCCCTTCCAATTCAAGACTGTAGATGGATTCAATTATTGAAGCGGTTTCAAGATTGTCGATACATGAGAAGGGATTTTTTTTATCATGATGAGGAACAGGGTGGCTAGAATCCTTACATTGGCTGCAGCATTTGCCACGAATGTATTCTCCATGTTCAAGCCAATTAATTCCCATGTCCAGTCCAAAGATTACTTTGTTATCAGTTTTGCTTTTAATAATCAAGAAATTTTTTTGAGAAGCAAAGGGGGGCCCTATTATTCAAAATGAATAAATGGGTACCCTATGTATCGCCCGTGATACAGAGGGGGCCCTTTGAATCGGCAGGGAATATGGCGTCCAATGACGAAGAGTTCTATTGTCTAAACAGGTGATGTCTCTGGAATTGAATTTTTCAATCCTAAACCTACTATCAATCCGATCAACCCAACTCCACATACAGCTTGAGATACTAACATATAGAGTAGATTAATGGATTCGTAAGTTCCTATTTTATCAAGTTCGTTCGAAAAATAGAACATAGAGATCAGCCCCACAATCATTGTGATGACTGAAATAATGATAATCACTAATTTCTTGTTCCTCATGATTAACCGAGATGAATACGATGTATCAACAAACCGATTCGGATGGGTTGAAAGGGCCTATCCGAATATCCATTGAAACGGATATTGAATTTCAAAGGCCTTTCAATACGTCCTTTGACCGTATTTTCCGTGCAAATAATCATCATCATCTCGAGACCGAACCAATCCACAAAAACTTTCAGGTGACATCAGCATCCAAGTCCCTTTGGGGCTGGGGCAGAGTGAACAACTTTCTTTTTCGACCGGTCTAAGGAACATAATCAAGGTGCAAGGCACCCATTCACTACCCATTTCGATCAAACAATCGACCCCAAGCCATTGATGGTGGAAATTTTTAATTTTACGGGCAAATATAGACTCGATTTTCATTTTTAGAGAGAACTCCCTCATCCCCGGCGGCTCATCATTTGCAACCCAAAATAATTCATGCACACCAATATTGATTTCGGGTTCCGCTGGGTCTGTCGAAGCATTAACGAATATAGTCGGACCTCTTACATTTAGATGCAGTTGGCCGTTCCCCAAAAGCCGATAGATACGGTCATCCATGATTTGGCGAGATACATTTTGTTATTAGAATTAAACTAATATCGAGTTAAGGTTGAGTAAGCATCGAGATGTTGTATCATACAGCTAACCCATTCGGATAAGTTGCAAGGCTCTAATCGATTAACCATTCAACCAAATTTGCCAGTTGTAAAGAGTGTAATGGGCCGTTTTGCTCTCTATCGGTTATTGGCGTTGATATTCAAAGGAATTATCGTAATTACAATCAATCGTGTTTAGCAGCCCAACCATCCTCGACGGAGAGCGCCTTATTCATCAGCGGGATGATTTTTCGATAGACTTCAGCAGGTGCTCTAATCTCGCCTTCGACTGTTAGCAGCCGAGCCAGCGAAATTCCGAAGTGCTCCTCGTTCTTGATGAGAAGTGGTTCTACGACAGCCCAGTCAGCCTCACCCAATTCTGTAAATCCGCCACCGTTCAACTGTGAATCTGAGAGGATTTGGTGTGGGTCTCGGACATAGATTGCCCCCCCGGATGAGAGGCTGAAGAGGTTGCCTCCCGGGTAAGGAGTTTCCAAATCTTCTACCTCGCCTTTTGCATCGAGTCTAATGCCGTTGATGACCACAAAGCCACCACCCTTGAGTGGGTCGCCAGCCATGAATGACTCAGCAAGATAGTCCAAAGCAGTTCCATTGATGACCAGTTTCGGGCTTCCAACAGAGTTGATCATAGGCCTGCCCGCAGCGTTTCCTTGCACGAACAATTCACCGCCTTTGGCACCGTAACCGTAGCACTGCCCGACATCACCGTGGACGACCAGAGTCCCTCTCTTGTGAATCTGGGCGATTTGGTCCTGGCCGTTTCCGTGCATCACGATCGTCATGCCATCAGAGCCTGAGCCGAGGTAATCTCCAACCGAGCCATAAACATCTATTCTCACATCATCAGTTTCTGGGCCGAAGCCATTTCCGATGAAGCGGTGGCCGTGGCAGTGAAGGATTGCGAATTTGTTCCAGCCATTCTTGTGAAGCGCTACTAACTCTCTCGCGAGCGATTCAATCCCTTCGATTGGATAAGGACGAGCGTCGACCACGATTGTTTGTTCACTTGAGGCCGGTTCTGGGCGATGGCCCAGAGTAAGTTGGCCAGTGAAATCGTCGCAAGGCTTGTTTCCAGCGTGCTGGAGTGTATGATAAATCGCATCTTCGACGAGGTCAAGCCATCTGCTTCTGCGAAGGCTGCCGCAGTCGTATTTTCTGTCGAGGAGTAGGCCGAGAAGCTCGACAGCATCCTTCCTCGAATTTTCTTGAGCATGGGAGGTGATCTCGGACAAAAGAGCCTGTGCGCTAGCCCAATCAAGTTCTGGCATGAGCGCAGTAATGCTCCCATACACCGTTGCGGGAGTCCACCCCTCTGGCCATTCAAAGCCAGACATCATCGCTGCATCCTCCACTTCGAAGTTTCCAGTTGGATGAGTATTGACTAGGGCTCCGAACTTGTTTGTCATGATGAGTTCCCGTCCACCGTCGTCTGTTGGAACGACATCGAAGAGGAACGAGCCACCATCTGTATAGGAGCCCCCACGGGCGTTCCAGTACTCATCGCAGCGCCTCCAGAATCGCTTGTCTTCCGCGGCGAGGCTCTCAAGCACCGCGTCGATTACCTGCTTCTCTGAACCGCAGAAAGCGATTCCAACTTCCCCTCGCTGATATGCGAACACCTGAGGCCGCAACATGCTGGTGTCGGTGATTCCGACCAAACGATGGACATCTCCATCAGCTTGAGCGATGATGAAAAACCACGGCCCATCGGGAGAGCCGTGAATGTGAGTCTTTTGGATCGCCTCGTAGACTTCCTGCTTCTCTTCAGGCAACATCACGAAGTCCAACTCACAAGTTGGCGCCAAACTTTCGATGACATATTCCATTGGATATCCGTAGACTCGGTGGTGAAGGTCGAAGCCCAGAGCAGCAACTTCGGTGTCTGTGAAGAAGAGTGGTTCCATTCCACGCTGGCCGAGGTAATCCTTGACAGAGACATAGTTTGAGAAATCACCATTGTGCACAAGAGCGGCATCAATTCCTTGTCCGAACGGGTGTGCGCCGCCCGGGTGAGTAACCCTTCCTCGGGTTGGATATCGGTGATGACCTATCCATACATGTGCAGTCACATCATCCAGTCTATAGTAGCGAATCACATCTTCTGCGTATCCCACAATCTTGAGAATTAGCAAATTTTGTCCGTGGCTCAGAACGAATGCATCTGCCCTCTGGTCGGTGGCGTAAAACTCCACATTTAACAAGTGGGTGTTGCGGAAAACCAACTCGTCGAGCATCCCTTTTCGGTCGTTGAAATCTTCTTCGGAGAGTCCACTTTCTTCCTTGAATTTCTCAATCGCTGCTGGCTTCGGTCTTGCAAAATAGCAGACAACATCAGGGGGGCGGTCGTCAAGCGAAGGCAACTCCTCCGCCCAATTATCCAAAGTTGGCATCTCGTGAATGTGGTCAACCTCGAAAGTTGAATGAATAAATTGCTCCTCAACATCTGCCCGTACTGCGTTGTCAAGGTAGGCGATTGCAATCATGTAGTCATTGGTGAGGACTTCCTCACTCACTCCGAACTGGTCTGCCTCCATACCGACAAGAGCAACGCCGCCACCCTTGCCATTACCACGGTTTCTCATCTGTTCAAGTGATTTGAAGAGGTGACGGCCAGCGACCGGGATTTCGCTCGCCAATCCGATGACTCCACAGCCACCTTCTGCTGCATCCTCATCGTTCATCTCAAACTTAGGGATGGTGCGATTGAGCGCCCGACGCGCCTCAAGGATTGCCTCTGAGTTCTGCATCAATCCTCACCTGCAGTGTAGCGCAGCAAATCGGTCCTGCCGACCAACTGGTCAACATGAGTCAACCCGACTTTGCTAAGGATGTCCTTGAGTCTCCATACGACTGCAGTGTAGTAGTTATCGAGCCGTCGAGCGGCCCAATCCTGCTGCACCCACTCCTGCAATTCTACATCGGTTGTGGTCAGTCCCCACGGACAGCCGCGGCCAGAAGGTCCACCTTCGCAGTTGGCGCATCGAGTGCATCCCATCGCCACTAGATCGCTGGTTCCAAGAACAACTCCATCAGCGCCAAGAGCAATCGCCTTGGCGATGTCATCGGCGGTACGAATTCCACCGCTGGCGATCAAAGTCACCTTGTCACGAACGCCTTCTTTGATGAGGAATTTGTGAACCTTGGGAATAGCCAACTCAATCGGCATTGCGATGTTTTTCTTGGCGATTTCAGGCGCCGCCCCAGTGCCGCCAAACGAGCCGTCAAGATGGATGATGTGTGCCCCCGCATAGTAGGAGCCAACTGCCACCATATCGACATCATGAGGCGTCGAAACCTTCACTGCAATCAGAGCGTCAGGATTCACTGTCTCAATCCAATCGATGTGCTTCGAGTGGTCTTCGACCGAGTAGGTCGAGTGGAACGGGAACGGACTGAACAGACTCACAAACGGAACGCTGCCGCGCATCTTCGCAACCTCATCGCCAGCCTTGCTCGCTAGAAGATGTCCACCAAGTCCAGGCTTCGCACCTTGTGCATACTTGAATTCGACAATCGGAGCAGCCTGAATCGTCTTCTCTTCCACCCCGAAATAACCGGTCGCTACTTGAGTAATCACGTGGTCTTTGTGGGCGTAGAGGTCGAGGGGGTAGCCCCCTTCACCGGTCGACATGTAGGTGTCCCACTTTTCCGCATTTTTCGCCCGCGCCATCATCACATTCACTGACACTGACCCGTAAGACATGCCACCTCCGTAGATTGGGATGGGAGGGGTAAGTTTCGCTCGGTGGTCGTCTCGCCGGTTGAGTGGCATGCTAGTATCGATGGATTCGGGGTCTTCTGTCCACTCGGATTCGTCGAGGAATTTGAAATCGAGGCGGTCGAATCCGCCACCGCTCTTTCCGGTCTTGTAGTTCATGTTGTCAGGAACTTTTCCAGTTTCTGCCATGTACCAAGTAGCGAGAATCAACTCGTCAGTCCAGCGTGCGTCGCCGAGCGCATTTGGTGAGCCGTATTCTCCGAAGGCGTGGGCGTTTAGCCCATTCTGCATCAGATTGGTGGTCTTGTGAATCAAAGTGTCACTCGGTTTCACATGGTCTTTGCTAATCGTCATTAAAATTCACTTCCAACAAATCCTTCGATTTCAGCGAAGGCCTCTTCCTCAAGATGGCTGCACCACATGGCGCGGCCCATCTCACCGCGCAGTCTACGGACTTCGCGGATTCCCATTGCGCCAAGAATTTCCAACATCTGGTCGCGCCAGGAACAGGATAGATTTGTGAGCCGTTGAACGCCCCACTCTTCGTCGAGTTTTCTGGGCATTTTTACCTTGATAGTGTCCCTTTGACTGAGGTCGCCCGACGGTTGACCCTGCAGTGCTATCAGAAGAGGGACATCGAGACCAACTGCGTCCAATCCAACGATGATTGCCTTTGGTAGATGGTCAGCAGCAGCAATGCCGCCAGTGCCCAATAGAGTGACGGCATCTCGCTTGCCCGATTCGAGTAGACTCATGTGAGCCTCCTTGATGAGGTCCATCGCAAAACGGCCACCGTCGCCGTTGCCGTGGTTATCTGCGATGAGGTGAATGACTGAGACTCCAGCATCGACCATCTCGGCCAATTGAGCCTGCCAACCTGTGTCGAAAGCGAGTCTGACTCCGACGATGACATCTGGTGCAGCAGAGCGAGCCGTCTCAAAGGACGCAGAATCCCACGACTCAAGTTCTACCAGTCGAGTGTCCACTCCAAAACCGCCAGCAGTTGACGCCTCGGAGATCGGAATTATAGGAACCACATTCTTACTCGCCAAACCCATCTTGCGGACGGTTTCAGCAGGGAACATAGCGAGCGTATCGATATTCTCGGCAGTGACCTTCCAAATCTGATACAACAATGGCGAAGCGACCATCTTTGGTGGTGCATCGAAGACGAACGGAACCTGAATTGTCAGCATACGAGGCCCTTCTCCTACGATTCCACCTTCGGAATCAAATTGCAGATTCATCGGCTTTCCACCGATGTCGACAGAAGTCCCAATCAATTCTCGGCCGTGAATTCCGTCACGACTCGGGCGCACGATTTCGGACATGTCGGTAAACATGCCATCCCACCCTGGCCCTCCAAATCGACCACGGTAACCTTGACCTCTGACTGGCACTGAGCCTTTGCGGGCCTCCTCATCGATGGTCTCAATGAGTTTCTGGCTCAAAAATCGGTCGCCCATCGCAGCGCGTGCTGGATTGTGTTCTACTGTTGTGAACTCCGGGTGCTGAACCGTACATCTTAGGCAACCCACGCAAAGTTCTGGTCGTGGAGAGAAACCACCAACTGGGCCAGAGAAAACGCCGTATGTACAGGGGCGGGAAGTGATAACATCCCACTTCCCCCAGTACTGGAAGAGCTCCGAGACGATGAATTTCGCTAGTCCAAATTTTCCAACTTTGACGAGAAACCTGTTCGGCAGGGCTTGCCTGTCGGGAGTTTCCATTGCTTCGATTTGATAGCGTTGGTAACTGTCTGCTCGTTCTCTTGAGCTCGCTGCAAACTCGCTCATCGTGAGCGCGCTCCCAACACCTGAACCGGATGCCATAGCCTCTCCTCCTTGTTGCTCGAGTGCCTGCACGCCTCGTCCCCCTACGGGGGCTCCTGCCAGCGCGGGCTGTCCTTAAGCATTCACCTCAATGAAAACAACGAATTTGCGGGATGGTGGGCATATGTTCACTTATTTCGAAAAGAGTTGTACAATTGAACAGAATTTCGGACAAAGAGTGATTCAAACGCCGAACTTTGAATTTGCTGAAAATTCACGGGGTCAGCGGAAATCAGAGTGTGAAATCGAGCGATGTAAAATGGTAAAACGGTCGATTTATTGATTCCGCAATATCTCCGCATCGAAAGCGCATCGGATGGAAATTTTGCTCGAGTTGAATTGAGTATTTCGAAGGGCCACCTTGATGATGCGATGACATCTCCGGCAGCCATGGCAGGCGGCGGTGACTCGATTGAGGTAACCCCTCACGACATCGCCATCATCGTTGGTGCAATCGGTTTGGTCGGCGCAGTCGTCATTTCACTGTTCGCGCTTCCGATGGTCTTAGACTTCGATGAAGCGGGTGGAGTCGTTGATGCTCGTTCGGTCAAGGTTGGGATTCTAGGCTCAAACGATGAAATTCGGATTTCTGCTCTTGCTATCTGCGAGAATGATTCTGAACCATGTTCTATCCAGTCGGTAAGAGTTCTCAACGAGGACGGCGACAATATTGCAAGCGGAGTTCAGGGAGAAATTTCTGGTGACTCATTTTCATTGAGTCTCGACATTGAGGAAGGTGGAAGTTACAACATCGAGATGACCGGTACTGGGACTCACGAAGTTCAAGTGAAAATTGTCCGACAACTCCCAGTTCAATTGATCCCGCCGCTGTTCTCGCTCTTCCTCCTCGTCTGGGGTGTGTGGCGCCGCTTCCAAGAGCCAGAATCTGGCGATAAAGACCTCGATGAAGCGATTGCAGGCGAGTGATTAATCACTTCCAAGAGCGGTTGTAACTATTGTTGTTTTCAATCACAACGCCATTGTCTATAGAATTCAATCCAGCCTGTTCTGACAAGCTGAACGGTGTGGTTGCTCGACCTTCCACCACAAGTTGAGTGCCAACTCCTAAATGACCTGAAAGGAGGGCCCAATAGTGGCGCTGGCGTGACTCTTTGCAGGGGAATCCAAGCCTTTCCTTGACTTCGAAATGAGAAGCGACCGAAGCATCCAATGCTCGTTCAAAACCGGCTCGGGAAAATTTCTCTCCGACCAGTTGTTCAAGACTAGAGGTGGGGAAATCTCCGTTGACGCCCGCCGGACAATTAACTCCGATTCCGAGAACAACTCGCTGTTCCTCACCCTGCTGCCTCCCTTCGACCAAAACACCGGCCAACTTTCCGCCGTCACACCAAAGGTCGTTGGGCCAGCGTACTTCAAGCCCAGAAGAGATTAGTTTTGCAGCATTAGTCCAATGAGCTGATGGAAGTGGATGATTCAACATTGAGGCGACTGCATCAGCAACCGCTACTGCTGCATGAAGTTGCAAGGCTCCTGGCTCACCCAAGTCAGAAATCAGCCAACTTCCCGCGAAATCACCTTGATTCGTTAGCCACTTCCGCTCCCGCTGTCCCCTTCCGGCAGTCTGTTCAGATGCTACCAAGCAGCGCCCGTGAGCGCCGCCCTCATCCAACAACCGTCGGTTGGTTGAATCGACAGATTCTCTATATTCGATTTCACGGCCTTTGAAGGGCAGCCACGCCGCAAAACAGGTCAGCCTCTCATCGCCTCCAAGTCTTTGGTCAGCGATGTGCCGAGTCGCCCAGCCGCGGGAAGTCCAGTGGGTTTGGAGTAGGTTTCCGCGTTCGTTGTTGGTGTGTAGAAGGAGCACCATTCCATCATTGGCCAAGAGATTCGGGTTTTCCTCCAGAGCCGAGAGCAAGCCAGCCCCAAGACCAGATTTGCCAGCCCCTGAGCCAGATTCGCCCGCCAGGTCAACCAGCCCTGCATCCTCAAGAGGGCCAAGCCGAGCCTCTCCCTTTTTTGGTGGGTCGAGATAGGGGAGGTTCCAGACTATCACATCGAACGGGCCATCGATTCCGAGACCGAGTGAGGCGACGGGTCCATTACCGGCCCCTCCGATTTCAACATCGCCTCCAGCAGAACCGAATTCAAGCCCACCCTCAATCACCGTGATATCGACACCTGCTGTTTTCGCGTTTCCACGCGCCGCAGCGACTGCAAGCGGATTGATGTCACAGCAAGTTACCTGCCAACCTCGCAGCGCTGCGCTGATTGCAATAACACCACTTCCAGTGCCCAATTCGAGGAGTTTTGCACCCTTCCCAGTCCCGAGTGAGGCTAGGCATTCGTCGAGTAATTTGGTGTCCTCGCGAGGCGGATAAACGGTCGCCGGCAATACTACCGAAAGCCCCTCCAATCCCGAAGGTAGCCAATGCTCCTTACGGCCTGTTGAGTATTGTAGCTCAACCTCCCGTTCTATGGGGTCGGTCATGGTACAGTGGCAGCCAATCAATCATTCAATCGTTTGCATTGAGATTATGTCGGATACCTTTATGATAAACTCCGCCTAGAGGCCGCCGGAGACTCGCCCTCCGACCCTCAGGCGAGACCGCCCCCGATGGCAGCGTCAGCCATGCCGAAGGGTTCTTGAAGGGTACCTTAGTCCGAGGTTCGCCCTTGCCCAGCAATGGGCCTGTAGCTTAGTCAGGTAGAGCATCCGGCTTTTAACCGGACGGCCGCGGGTTCGAACCCCGTCAGGCCCGCCTCCTGGCAAGGCCGCAGGCTCCTTTTTAGGCATGGGCCAAGGGGGGTTTCAAGTGGCAGTAAAATCATCAACCAAGAAGCGACTAATGGAAGAGGGAATCAAGGAAGAACTCGCCCACAAACTAGCGGACGACGCGAACCTTGACACAATCAAGAAAATGAGCGTCGATGATGTCGCCACAAAACTAGGCCTCAAGAAGTCTGATTCCGATTTCGAGAATGTCATGAATGTTATCCGTGCTTTGAGCGCAAGTAAGCGTCGGGCACGAGGTAAGCGAGTCGACCTTCTTCGCCAAGGCGGCGATGAGGTAGACATCCCTATGGGAGATACTCGATTCAATGTCTTGAATCACGAGTTGACCCCACACCACGAACTTGTCGCCATCGATGATGAAGAAGCAGCCCTTGCCCCATGGGAACTTCTAACATCCGATGGAAACGGAGGCACTCGCCTCCGCCGTGAGTTGCTTCCCAAGATTTTGATCACAGACCCGGCCGTTCAGGTCATCAAAGAGATGAACGAGGCCGAGGACGAAGAATTGCGTGCTGGATGGTTGAACAACCGAATCGTCCGAGTCATCAGAAGGAGTCCTTCTGCTGGCACTCATGTTGCATACAGACTGGTTGTCGAGGGGAACTGAGGAGGCTACTGAAATGAAGGAAATTATACAGACATTCTTCCGCGAGCGGAGTTTGGTAAACCACCAGATTGCATCATACAACGACTGCCTGCCAACCGGCGACGGAATTCCATCCCGTATGGAACAGATCGTCCGAAATATCCGAATCGGAACAGATGAGATTGTTGATGATGACGAAGGCGGACTCATCAAGCTGGATGTGTTGGACAATGAAATCAGCGTCCGAATGAAGAACCTCACACTAGGACCACCTACAATTCGTGAAGCCAACGGAGCAAACAACGAGAATGCGACACCACTTGAGTGCCGTCTTCGAAAGTTGACCTACTACTCCCCGGTGTTCTTGGATTTCACCATTCACCGAGAAGACCTACCTGCACCTATAGAGGAAGAGAAAGTCCAAGTCGGCAATCTTCCAATCATGGTCCGCAGCGAGCGATGTAATCTCCACTCAAGCCACATCGACCCTAACCGAAACCTCTCTCCCGAGATGAGTGACGAGGACCTCGAACACTACAATCACCTGCTCAAAAAGAAGGGCGAAGACCCCGTTGACCCGGGTGGCTACTTCATCATCAACGGAACTGAAAGAGTTCTGATTTCGATGGAAGACCTAGCACCTAACCGAGTTACTGTCGAGATGAACAAGCGTTACAGTCGACACACAGAGGTTGCTAAGATTTTCTCGCAGAAAGCGGGTGTCCGCAAGCCACTGACCGTTGAGAAGCGAAAAGATGGAATGCTGATGGTCAAGATTAGCAGCGCTGGAACACAAGTCATTCCAGTAGTGCTTCTCATGCGAGCGCTTGGAATCCATTCTGACGAAGATATCTTCGCAGCGATTGCTGGCCACAAAGAGGCGTTCAAGTATGTCGTCGCTAACATCAACCATGTTCGCGACCCAGACACAAAGGATGCCTATGGAGTCGAAACTCAAGAGGAGGCAATCTCCTGGCTTGAGAAGAAATTCGCCGCTGGCCAACAGAAAGAATACCGTGAGCAGCGAGTCAACAATCTGATGGACAGAGAACTTCTTCCTCACCTTGGTGACCAGCCCGAGCACCGCAAGAAGAAGGCAATCTTCCTAGGACGAATCGTCCGCCAAGTTCTCGAGATGGCAATCACCAACCGTGAGCCAAACGACAAGGATCACTACGCAAACAAGCGAGTCCGTCTCGCTGGCGACCTAATCGAGGACTTGTTCCGAGTCAGCATGACTCAACTCGCTCGTGACCTCAAGTACCAACTTGAGCGCCACCACAACAGGAAGCGAGAATTGAAAATCAACAGTTGTCTGAGACCTGATGTTTTGACTTCGAAGATTATGCACGCACTCGCAACCGGCAATTGGGTCGGAGGCAGAACTGGTGTCGCTCAACTTCTCGACCGAACCACCTACATCTCAGCCCTCTCGCATATGCGTAGAGTGACCAGCCCGCTAGTTCGCAGCCAACCTCACTTCGAGGCGCGTGACCTGCACCCGACTCAGTGGGGCCGACTTTGTCCCAACGAAACTCCTGAAGGCCAAAATTGTGGTCTCGTAAAGAACGCTGCACAGATGATCGATGTATCGGAAGCAGTGTCCGAAGATGATGTCAAAGAACTCTTGAAAGAGGCTGATGTCGAAGAGCCACAAGACTGGTCAGAAGGAACTAGAGTCCATGTGAATGGAGACCTATTCGGACTCCACAAGGATGCTCATCGACTAGTTGCTCACTTCAAGCGACGCCGCCGAAGCGGTCGAATTAGACCTGAGGTCAGCATCCGCCATGACGCCTACAACCGTGACATATTCATCAACACCGACAAGGGTCGAATCCTACGACCTCTACTAGTAATCGACAATGGAAGCATAGTACTCGCAAAGGAGCACCTCGAGGCTCTACGCACCCGTGATATGACCTTCAAAGACCTCGTCAACGAAGGAATCGTAGAGTGGGTTGACGCTGAGGAAGAAGAAGACCTTCTCGTCGCACCCCGCCCTTACAATCTTCCACAAGTATCGCCTAAGAACAAGCGACCGCTGAATCCCGCTAACATCACTTGGCTGAATCTCGGCGAAGAAGGAATCATGAAGGCAAAACTGCGGGCTAGAGTCCAAATGTCTAACGGAAAGTGGGTTACTGAGACCTTCTCAGTGCCTTTGAACTACTATCAAGAAGATGTTGACAAGTTACGCCGAAAAGCAAAGAAGACAGGCGATGTTTTGATTTTCACGCATGTGGAAATCGACCCACAACTGATTCTCGGTGTTTGCGCTAGCCTAGTGCCATACCCCGAACACAACTCAACACCGAGAGTTACCGGTGGAACAGCGATGGTCAAGCAGGCGCTCGGACTTCCTTCGAGCAACAACCGGCTACGCCCAGATACTCGAATGCACGCCCTCGACTACCCACAACGGTCGATGGTCCAGACCCAAGCGATGGAAACTACGAACTTCATAGAGAGGCCAGGTGGCCAGAATTTCATCGTCGCAATCATGAGCCATCACGGCTACAACATGCAAGACGCGGTCATCCTGAACCGCGCGAGCGTAGAGCGAGCCCTTGGCAGATCCAGCTTCGTGCGCACTTACAATGCAGAGAGGAAGAGATTTCCCGGCGGCCAGGAAGAGGAAATTGAGGTTCCCGGAACAGGCCAAGATGAGGTTAAAGGGCGGAAAGAGAGTGACGAGTATTCTCACCTAGAGTACGACGGACTCCCCTACCCTGAGACAATGGTAACTGGAAAGCACGACGAAGAGAAGACAGTTTTGGTCGGCAAAACCAGCCCACCACGCTTCCTTGAAGAGGGCCATGGTGCCTTCATGATGGGACAGTACAGGCAAGAGTCGAGCATGAATGTCCGCCACGGTGAGTCAGGAAACATCGACCATGTCTTCGTTACTGAGAGCCTCGATGCTGGCAGACTAGTACGAATCACACTACGACAACACCGAATCCCGGAATTGGGTGACAAGTTCTCATCCCGTCACGGGCAGAAAGGTGTCATCGGTCGCCTCGTCGATGCGGAGGATATGCCCTTCACAATCGATGGCGTTGTGCCTGACCTACTGATCAATCCGCACGCTATTCCAAGCCGAATGACTGTCGCACACATCCTTGAGATGATTGGCGGCAAGGTTGGCTCGATGGAAGGCCGATTCATTGACGGAACCGCTTTCTCAGGAGAGAAGGAAGATTCCCTTCGTGAGGGACTACTTCGCCATGGATTCGCCCACACAGGTCGTGAGCGAATGGTCAACGGAGAGACTGGTGAAGAGTACCCAGCCAACATCTTCGTTGGTTGCATCTACTACCAGAAGTTGCACCACATGGTGAGCAGCAAGATTCACGCTAGAAGCCGTGGAAGAGTGCAAATTCTAACCCGTCAGCCTACCGAAGGCCGAGCCCGACAGGGTGGACTTCGATTCGGTGAGATGGAGCGTGACTGTCTGATTGCACACGGTGCTTCGATGGTCATCAAAGACCGACTACTCGACGAATCGGATGGAGTCAGACTAGCGGTTTGCGCTCAGAGTGGCCATGTTGCCTTCTGGGATTACCGCAGGCGCTGTTATGTCAGCCCGATTCACGGTGAAAGCGCTGAGGTGCACATGGTGCAAACCTCCTATGCGTTCAAGTTGCTATTAGACGAAATGAAGTCGCTCGGAGTCGCTATGAGACTCGAGCTGGCGGACCAGAGGTGATTAAGATGAAGAAAATGGACCGTTCAAAAATACCAAAGCGCATTTCAGCCATCAAGTTCGGCTTAATGTCGCCTAATGAGATTCGCCGCCTTAGTGCGGTAGAAGTCAAGACTGCTGACACCTACAAGGATGACGGACACGCCTACCATCAAGGTTTGATGGACCCACAGATGGGTGTTATTGAGCCCGGTGTGCGATGCCAAACTTGTGGAAACAAGCACGATGAGTGCCCGAGCCACTTCGGCCACATTCAACTTGAGTTGCCAGTCATTCATTGCGGCTTCACAAATCTAATCAAGACCTCTTTGAAGTCTACTTGCAATACTTGCAATCGAATTCTTCTGCAAGAGCAGGCTGGAACCCACCCGCTCGATGAGACGAAATCCGAGCAAGACTACTACCGAGAGCGTGTTGAAGATATCATGCAGAAGCACGGACCTGGTTCGCCTGAATTCAAGAAGGCAGTCAAGGATATTGAGAAACTCTGCTGTTCAGCTAAGCGAAGAGTTTGCATGCACTGTGAGGCAGAACAAGGCAAAATCATGCTTGAGAAGCCGACCACATTCAAAGAGAAGAAAGTCGACAAGAGCGAGCACAAGTTGAACGCTCGTGACATCCGAGAATGGTTGGAGGGAATCCCATCCGATGATTTGATTTTCATTGGTATGCAGAAGGACACAAACCGTCCAGAATGGATCGTTATGAGAGTGCTTCCAGTACCCCCAATTACCGTTCGCCCTTCGATTACATTGGAGAGCGGTGACCGTTCTGAGGACGACTTGACACACAAATTAGTCGATGTGTTGAGAATCAACCAGAGGCTGCGTGAAAACCGTGACCAAGGTGCGCCACAACTGATTGTTGAGGACCTTTGGGAGTTGTTGCAATACCACATCACCACCTACTTCGACAACCAGACCAGCGGTATTCCACCCGCCCGCCACCGTTCCGGCCGACCTCTCAAGACTCTGACACAGAGACTCAAGGGGAAGGAGGGTCGCTTCCGAAGCAACCTTTCAGGAAAGCGTGTGAACTTTTGCGCCCGTTCGGTGATTTCGCCGGACCCGTTCCTCGACATCAATCAAGTCGGAGTTCCTGAGATGTCAGCGAAGGAACTTACTGTTCCCATCCGTGTAACAAGCAGAAACAGGGAACAATTGCGTCAGATGATTCTGCGCGGCCCAGACATTCACCCTGGTGTGAACTACATCGTTCGCGGCGACAACAACCGTGTTCGGATTACCGACAAAACCAAGTTCATCTGGTCCGGATTCCGCTGCCTCAACCCGAATTGTGACGGTGGGGACGAAGAAAGAGAGGAGCCATACACTGGCATGAATCCTGAGTTGAATGAGGTTTTGAGAGCACCAAACTTCCTACCTGGGATGAATATTCGTCAAGAGAACAAGAGAACGATTGATGGTCTACAAGAATTGTATGTTGCAGACTTAGAATCAACAATCGCTAACCTACGAGGCGAGGACGACGAAGGCCGTCCACTCAAGGACGATGACCCTAATGCTATCATTCACAACAGGTGGCGCTGGGAGCGAGAACATCCCGGAGCAGATTATCCTGAACATCTAGAAGTTGTCTGCCCGCACTGTGGTTCACCATGGGACGAAGAAGAGGAAGAGCGCAGTCCAGTAGAAGACCGACTGTCAACTCACGACCTTGAAGGCAATCCAAAGCCAGGAATGGTAGTCGAGCGTCACTTGATAGATGGCGATGTAGTCATCTTCAACCGACAGCCGTCACTACATAGAATGTCGATGATGGTCCACGAAGTTCGTGTCATGCAAGGCAAGACATTCCGCTTCAACCTAGCAGTATGCACTCCTTACAACGCTGACTTCGATGGTGACGAGATGAATCTCCACATCATTCAGTCCGAAGAGGCTCGCGCTGAGGCTAAGATTCTAATGCGTGTTCAAGAGCACATCTTGAGCCCTCGCTACGGCGGAGCGGTCATCGGTGGAATTCACGACCACATCTCGGGAGCCTACCTTTTGACAAACAACGACCGAATCATCCCGAAGACGCAAGCACTCGATGTGCTTGGAATCATTGGTTGGACCGGCGATTTGCCTAAAGAAATCAAAGATGATGACGGAGTTCTAGGATACATGGGCCGCGAGTTGCTCAATTTGATTATCCCATCAGGTATCAGTCTTCGATACAAGAGTCGAAGCAACGACCAAGTTGAAATCATTGACGGGGAAATCATCTCAGGAACAATCGACAAGTCTGGAATCGGCGCTGAAGGTGGCCGCCTCTTGGATGCAGTCGTTCAAACCCACGGCTCTGAAGTTGGCGCACAATTCCTCAACGACATGACACGCCTAACCATAGGAATCTGCACTGCACTCGGATTCACAACAGGAATCGATGACGAAGACATGCCTCCCGCAGCGCGTATTGCAATCAAGAAAATCAACGCTGCAGCGGTGGCATCAGTCGACGACAAACTGGAATTATTCGGCGATGACGGAAAGAAGTACGAAGCCCGACCAGGAAGGACCCCTCGCGAGACATTGGAGGAAGATTTGATGAGTATTCTCGACGAGTCCCGTTCGAAGACTGGTGAGATTGCGAGAGAACATCTTGCAGACGACAACGCAGCCGTTATGATGGCTGTATCCGGAGCGCGTGGTTCAATGGACAACCTCTCTATGATGGCCGGTTCAATCGGTCAGACCAGAGTTCGTGGAAAGAGACTTGAGCGCGGTTACCAAGACCGTGTCCTTTCCCATTTCCCAAGAAACGCCAAAGGTGCTGTTGAGAAGGGATTCGTTGCTTCTTCATTCAAGAGCGGCCTACAACCGACGGAGTTCTTCATGCTCTCCGTCTCAGGCCGAGAGTCGCTCGTCGACACTGCAGTTCGAACAAGTAAGTCTGGATACATGCAACGCCGACTCATCAACGCGATGGACGACCTCAAGGTCCATTCCGATGTTCCTCACTCAGTGAGAAACACGGCAGACCGAATCATACAGTTCAGTTACGGAGAGGATAGAATCGACCCAACTCGAAGTATGAAGGGTTCCCCAGTCAATATCCGACTTGTGTTGGACAATGCACTTGGAGGTGGTAACTGATGGTCGTTAAGTCAGCAACAAAGAAGAAACTCATGGATATGGGTGTGCCCGAAGAGTACGCTCACCAATTGGCAGATGGCCGCAAGTGGGACGATGTTAAGATTCTACCAGCGGGCGAAATCGCTCAAATCTGTGGTCTTGCTTCTGATGAGGCTCAGAGTCTATGCGACAGAATTCAGCAGTTCGGAAAGCGTTCACGCGCAGATAGTGCTGATGCACAAGGAGCCACTACGGTTCGCCGGACACGGTCAACTCGCCGACCTAGCCGCCGCAAAGCACTCCAGTTGCCTTTGGAAGAGTACGCCCGCGAACAAAAGGATGTTCAACTTCGTGTAGGACTTTCTGCCAGTGCAGTTTTCGGGGCCTTGAATGGCGCAAATGAAGAGAATGGTTCCGTTCTATCAGACCGGCTTCTCAGCGACCTTACCGAGGAAATCGAGAAGCGTGGATTCAAAAAGTTGACCAAGAAACAGGCGCAAGCCGTTGTCGTACAGGCTTCCACCGCAGCCGAGCGTGCAGTAGTCGACCCTTACGAAGCGGTTGGCATCATCACCGCTCAGTCGATTGGAGAACCCGGTACTCAGATGACCATGCGAACTTTCCACTATGCTGGTGTGGCTTCAGTGAATGTAACCCAAGGTCTGCCTCGAATTATCGAACTAGTTGACGCTCGAAAGGCACCTTCGACTCCAACCATGCGCATCCACCTCACTGAGGACATGCGGGTGGACGAAGAGAAGGTCCGAAAGTTGGCAGCAGCACTCGAAGTGACGAAAACAGAGGATATCACAACGATCGAGACCGATGTGACCCAGCGAAGAATCACTCTTGAACTCATTAAGCCGAATCTAAAGCAGAAGGATATGACCGGACCACAGGTCCGTGAGTTGTTGACACGAAGACTTCGGCTCTTCGTCGATGCAGACCACGAAACTCGACCTAAGGTTCTGACAATTATCCCCGGCCGCAAGAAGCAGGATGACGATGTCACTCCAAACTATACCGAATTGTTGGCCCTTGAGGAGAAAGTGAAGGGCCTTCGCCTAAAGGGAATCGCTGGAATTGACCGTGCAAACACCCAAAAGGACAAAGATACCGGTGAGTTTTACATCGCAACAATCGGCAGCAACCTAGCAAAGGTGAGCCAGTTTGAAGGGATTGACAGGGCTCGAACCTACACTAACAACATCACAGAGATCCACGATTTCCTAGGAATTGAAGCAGCTCGACAGGCGATTGTCAACGAGTTGATGCTAACTCTTGGCGAGGCGCGACTCGATGTCGATGTCCGTCACCTTTTGACCGTAGCAGATGTCATGACCAGTGAAGGCGAAGTCCGAGCGATTGGCCGACACGGAGTGAGCGGAAACAAGCACAGTATCCTAGCCCGTGCGGCGTTCGAAGTTACCGTGAATCACCTGCTAAAGGCAGGAATCATCGGCGAAAAGGACGAGTTGTCCGGAGTCGCAGAGAATATCATTGTCGGCCAGCCGGTCGCATTGGGAACGGGCAGCGTCGAGTTGTTTTACATCCCAGAGGAAGACTGAAATTCCACCCATGAGAAGCAATAGTGGAGTATGGAGGAATAAGAATGGATCTAGGTAGACAATTGAAGAATGCAATGAACACAGGACTGCTACTTCTCGGCCAAAACCAAACGGCCGATGCATGTGCAAAAGGAGAGGCGAAACTGGTTATTCTTGCAGCCAATTGTCCCTCGAGTTTTGTAAATGACTTGAGTAACAGCCACCCTGATGTGCCAATTCACATGGTGCCATTGGTCAACAGGGAACTGGGTGCTGCTTGCGCAAAACCATTCCATATCAGCGCCATTTGCATCCTCGACCCGGGCAACAGTGAGTTACTCACTCTCCGTCCAAACTTAGATTGACTCTCATCAGTCGTTAATTTCGCCTTTGCGGCGAATGGGTTTTAGTCGTTTGAATGGCACCGCATAGCCTTCGGTTAAGCGAGCATTGATGAGCCGATGAAGCGCCGCCCGAACGATGGCAGTTTCGTTCCTCGCTGTTTTGGATGAACTCAAGTTCGTCATTGAGCCTGCAGCAGTCATCAGTCGAACCCCTGGGTTGACCTGTTTGGGGACTATTCGGGAAGCCCCCGGAGTTGGTGGTGTTCCAGTCGGCAAGGAGGCACACATCTGGCACGCAGTGACCGGTTGGGCGCCGATCGACAGAATGGAGTTGGAGCGTTGGTTAGTGGATGCACCGGCAGGTTGCCACTGGTTAGTTTCCGAGCGAAATTTGGTCGGTTTGGAACGGCCTCCTGAGCGGCCTGATATCACTCTAGTTTTGTGGGGTCCAAAGCAACTCGGAGATTGGTTAGGTGCCGCGGTATTATCTGGCGACCTTTCACTTCAACTCGGTGTTAAGCCACCTTCTGAATCGATAGAGGCAATCGCTGAAAGAAGCGTGAAAAGTGAACTTCCGCCACCCGACGCGGTCGCTCTCAAACCCTCTTTCAAATTGGCTACTTGGCTCACAGACCAAGGCTTCGAACAATTACCAGTGCGTCCGGTACTGATGGAGGGACGAATGTGGCGGGTCGAAGGTTATCTCATCGGACCGGAAGAAACCCGCGAGAGAAATCGCTGGACTCTGTTGGAAGACCCATTCACTGGCAAAGTCACTCGACTAGACCAAGTCGATTCCCTCCCCTTTATTCCTCAACTTGAGAAGATTTCTCCGCTCGGTTGGAGCTCGTTGGGCTCTCTGAAAAAGGAACTCACAAGTGTGTGTGAGGAGCGCCGACATTGGCAGGTCAGCCAGTCGACTTCTGATGGCAAGGTTTCTGGCAGCATTCTGCATTGGTGGAGAATAGAAGGTGAATCTGCTGAGATGACACCATCTCCAGTCTTCATGCCGGGCTGGCAAGTGAAGTTTCCAAATGACGGCTGGTTACTAGTCCACGGTCTAACTGGCGAGACGGTTACTAATGCCGAGGCAATTCAACCCTTATCGATGTGAATTGTGCAACCCAATCAGGTCAATACTTCTTCGAGTCGGTCTTGTTCAACGGCTCTGCGAAGTTCCATAGCGATCCTTCGGCCACTGCTCATTGGCTTTCTCCAAGTTGCATTTCCATAAGGATGTCCTACGCTGAGATGGACATTGGTGCCACCACCGAGCCTTGGCGCTACATCGTAGATGTAGTAGTCCATATCCTTGTCAATGCAAGTTTGTAGGCAGAAGGGTCCGATGATTCCTGGGTCGTAGTGCTCTTTGCTTGCAGTGATGAATTTCTCGCCGAGTTCGTATGCCGTTTCTAGCAGGCTCTCACGAATAGTCGCAGTGTTGTGCCCGACAACCGTCATCTCTGGAATTTGCTGGTCGATTGGCATTGTCATCTGTTGTGGCGCGGGAAGGCGCACATGACCGTCAAGACTCGACTCAAATCGCCAATCTACTCCGAGCAGTTCCAACTTCGGCATATCTTCCTCGAGGGGACTGTAAAAGAAGTTCAGATTAAACACAGGGCCGATGACATATCGCTCGATTCTCGCTCCAACCAAACTCTCTTCATCGATGACGCCTTGAGCAAGAAGTGCCTTTGATTTCTCGACATATTCTGTGTGGGATGCACAGGTGAAGAAGCCACGCTCAAGTTTCTTCTCAGCGTGGTGCAACTTGACGATGGACAAACAGTCAATCTCTTCTGGAGTTTCAATCGCTTCAGGATAGGGTAACCCCGCTTGGTCGAGAATCCAGTAGTAATCCTGCTCTTCAGTCCTCTCTTCCATGCGCAGCATATTGCGGCTTCCAAACATTGGTACACGGAAATCATTCTCGATTTCCGACATTCCACAGTAGGAGGTGAATGATCGATTAGGGATGTAAACCACATTTCGGTCCCTCATTTGCTCCTGGAACTGAGGTTCGAGGACGCCGTTGAATTTGTCGAGAGTAATCGCTTTGTCAACCATGCCACGGATGACTCGGCCAGAGGGATTTCGTTGGGTTCGGAAGTATTCGGAGTATGTCTTTTCACGGCCTTTTTGGCAGTATGCCACGGTGGGGAACCCCTCTTCGATTGCCCCGTCACAAATGTCGAGCGCTGAATGGCTCGCCGTCATACCGATACGAAGTTTCATCCTGTCGTATTCCTCGAGAATTTCTTGGATGTCGGAGTGTTCAATCATATCATCGCCTCTTCTTTTCTTTTCTCTTCATCGCCATTAATTGCTCTGTCGAAAGGGTCTTGCCAGACATTAGAGCACTCATCAAATCTTGAGCCTCAGGCCTTGCTTCCATTCTTGTCGGCTCGTGACCGGCTTCTCTGTCATGCTTCGCCTGCAATAGGTGACGGATGCTGTAAGTTGTTCGCATCGCAACGATGTACTGTTGATGTTCGGTGTCAGCCTGAATTTTAGCGGCCACGAATGCACGATGTGCTGCCTCGTGGTCAGCGTTGAGTCTCTTCGTCTCATCGCGTAACTTTGACATTAAATCGTGCGCAGATTGAGCCGCATCGGCTGCGCGAATCACCTCTTCATGAGCCACCTCTCGCTTCTCATGGTAACCATCGAGTTCGGTCTGTATCTCATTGAATTCTGAAGGTTCGCTGCGGGTCGCTGATAAATCCCTAAGTTTGCGAGATAGCTGTTTCATAGTCGAACTGAATTTCTTTTCAGCCTCTCGTCCTGTGAATCCACCTTGCTCATATTTGGTTTCAAGAATTTGCATTTGACGGCGAATCTGGTCTGGATTATCCTGGTCCTGTTTACCCCCTCCTGGACCGCCCTTCATCTCCTGAAGTTTATCCTTCAAGCCGTAAAATTTCTCGTTGAATTCTCGCCTCACTACCTTGGCTTCCCTAGCCTTGGCGTTCTCTTGGTCACGGACGGTCCGTTGGCGCTCGATTTCGTCGTAAAGCTCTCGCTTTTGGCCGTTGATGGAATCACGAGATGTTCGATGTTCGACTACTTTTGAGTTCCACTCATCACGCTGTTTCTGATGTTCTGGAATGTACTTCTCAACTTCGCTCACTAATTTCTGTAGCTGTGCTTCCATCGAGTCCCCACTTCCTAAAACATTCTCGCGGCCCATAGGGCCGGTACAGCACAGTCAGTCGACCGGCGGCCTGCATTTAACGGCTCGTATTGGACCGGTAGTGGCATTCAGTCATCGATTTCGGGGTTAAGACATACTTGTCTGCGGTAACGGTTAAGTCGGGCCGCAAGAACGCAACCCCGGTATCCATGTTCATAGGCGGTATAGCAGGAATGGAGCGCGTACTCCAGAATGATGTTCAGCCTCCATATCTGAGTTTGGTCACCGGCCCACCCGGTTCGATGAAGACCGCTTTTTCTCTTTCATTGATTGCAAATCATCTGAAGCGAACCGGAGAGTTTGGTCTTTATTGCACAGTCGAGGAATCTGTCGACAGCCTTCTCCGCAGTTGTCAATCGATGGGAATCGAATTACCACCGAATCTACAAATCACCGATTTCACGGCGCTGCGCGCCGATAACGAAGCGATGGATTATCTCAAATTCACTCGAAAGATGATCGACCATTTCAAGCAACAGCGCGGTGAAGCATTCAGTTGTTTCATCCTCGACAGTTTGGGTGCAATATACAGCCTCACCACAGTGAACGAGGAGATGCGAAAACGCATGTTCGGATTTTTCGACTATCTCCGAAAACAGGGTCTATTCACCTTCATTATTACAGAACGGCAGGCTGGGGAAAATGCAGAATTGGAAGGTAACGAAGGATTCTTGGCAGATGCAATCATCAATCTCGGGCTCGACCGAAGAAATGGAAAAATTGTTCGCACACTCCAATTTGAGAAGATGCGCCATGTTCGCCACAGCATGGAGAAGCAGGCGATCGACATCGCTCCTGGTGGAGTCACCATCATGGGCCCACTATTCGATTAGTGAGTAATTAATTCGCTAGTTTGAGAGGATTGGTCACGCCTTTCCGCAGATGTTCAATCGAGTAGCGGCTGCAGTAGATTGCAGCATTCTTCAACAATCAGCCTGATATGTCCTAGATTTGCTCCCGGGTGTAATTGACAAATCAAAGAAGTTCCTACACCGAGTGTTTGGATGATGACCACGCCATCCTCCGCCAAAACCGTAGTTCTGCTGATGCTGCCCTCCTGCCAATTAGCGAGTAAGTCTTCGGCAGCCTGCTTGAAGGAAGGTGCGATTGAGCCAGTCGCCTCAAGTGAGGACGCTGGAGCTCCCGCCACTTCTGTGAGAAAACCCTCATCGGATAGAATAGCGGCCCATTTGACCCCCTCGGAGTCGGCCAAGTCAGCGATGATGCCTTCCTTCACAGCCCCTCGGAGGGGGCGAAGGCGGATAAGAAAGGTGCTTACCAACAAGTGCGATTCAGTCTTCTCGCCGCTGATAAGAGCGGGCAGTACCTCGGGCGGCGCCGCGAGAGCCGCCACGGGCTGCACCTCGAGTTGCGCCACCTGCTGCGCGTCCACCTCGACCGCCCTTCGTCGTCTTTTTCTTCTTCTCGCTTTCACCTGTCTGGATGGCGGAAAGCCCGCCAGCAGAGAGTAATCTTGCCATATCTTCGATAGAAAGAGAGCCACCACTAGCAGCATGCTCCTGTAGAGTCCCAATTCGCTTGCGAACGGTTCTGCCATGTTGCTCGTCTTTCTCTCTGATACGACTAAACGAATCGACTCGACCGATTTCCCTTCGTAGCCAGTTGATTTCCTTCCTCTGTTCCCGAATTTGGTCTAGCATCTTTCCGATTCTATCGTTGAGTCCCTTCTCCTCTTTTTGACTGATTTTGCCAGTCTCCAAGCGAGGAGTAGAACTGGCGGTTTCTTCCTCGACTTGACCACTTTCTTCACGCAATTCATCAAGCCTTTTCACAGTCTCTCGTTGCTCTCTCATCAAGTCGATGTAGCGTTTGTGAGCAGCATCGGATTCCTCCTTTTGGCGCCACATTTCTATGAGTTCGAAAAAGAAAGAGAATTTTTGAGTCTCGCGGGTGAGGTTGGGTGCTCTACTAGGGTCGTCACGGATGACGGTCAGGTCATTCCAAGTGCGTTTGAGGAGAATTTCGAGGAGGTCGGAGGTTGGGCTAATCCGTTGGTTGATGTCATCTCGACGGCTTCTTTCAGTGTTGATTAGCGGGGTCCGGCCTCTCAGTTGTTTGAGTAACGCCTTCCTCTCTTTGCTCATGCCGGTCGAACTGGAGAGTGCGCCGCGCAAGACTTGCACTGTGGAAATCAATGATTGCCTCTCACTTTTCTGGGATTCATGTTGCCTCTCAAGGGAGCGCAAACTCGCTTTGTGGTCCGAAAGCATATCCGACAATTCATGGGTCTGTAAATCTCTTAGGTTTTCAAAGAAATCGTGGTCAGACTTGCCACGCTTTCGCCCCCCCGACTTCTTCCGTTTGTCCCCTTTGTTGCCTTTGCTGGCTTTGCTGTCTTGTTGAGAGTTACCGCCGGCTTGACCGACTTTGGCGCCTTGGCCATCTTGACCACCTTTGTTGCCTTTGCTGGCTTTGTTGCCTTTGTTGCCTTTGTTGCCTTTGTTGCCTTTGTTGGCTTTGTTGGCTTTGTTGGCTTTGTTGGCTTTGTTGGCTTTGTTGGCTTTGTTGTCTTGTTGAGAGTTTCCGTCGGCTTGGCCGACTTTGCCGGCTTGGCCATCTTGGTTAGGCTCGGCTTTGCCCTCGTCATCTTTCTTGGGGGTGCTCATTCCTCTTCACCTCCAGAGGTAGTTTTGACCGGCTCTTCCCGCGCTTTGCGTGGCATGCTCGATGGCTTTCCATCAGCGACTCGACTAGATGCAGCCATTAGGTCGCCAGTACCATCTTTGAGGTCGCCGAAGCCCTTATCGATTCGGTGATTCCAATAGGATACGATATCATCAGTTTGAGAGAGTAGGTTGCGGGCTCGGTTGAGTTGGCCGGCTGCCTCTTTGTGGACATCTCGGTGTTCAGCGAATTTCTTGTGAAGTTCCTCGCTCATTTTTGCGAGTTCAACCATTTCCTTGTGGTTGGCATCAGCCTCATCCATCAATTCTCCACAGCGGTTCCAGCCGTCACGGTACTGCTGCGCTTCCGGGTCAGAAGATTGTCGGTCAGAGACCCATTCACGATGAGCGTTGACCGCCTTCTTCATCTCCTTGAGAAGTTTGCGTTCAGTCTTGAGGTCGAGTGCTTCGGTTTCCAATTTACTGTCGAGTTCAACGAGTTTCTCCGCCAACTTGTCCTTCGCCCATGCCGGGTTCGGGTTCTGCAATCGATTTTCCTTGAGCAGCTGTTCTCGCATTTCAACGAGTGAAGCGCGCAACTCCTTCGCCTCTTTGTGGCAAGCGTTCCGCTTATGTTTGTGGTCGTGAACTCGCTGGTTGATTTGGTCCCGCTCCTCGCGAACTTGGTCGACTAACGGAGTGAGATAATCGACCTCTTTGCGACGCTCCCGAACGATATCTGGTAGTAACTCATTCAACTCGTGACGACGAGCGATTACCGCTTTTGCCACCTCGTCGGGCGACAGAGCAAGCAGGGCTGTTAATTCCATGACGCTTCTTCGACCTGCCGGCCTCGGATAAAGGTAAGCGTTGGCTACGCCAACGGAAGCAAAGGTCATTCAACCGGCAGGTGTCAGCGTGAATTTGATGAGGCGGAGCCATGCCAGCCGATTCGCGGCGTTTCTCATCTTCGCGATGATGCTGCTGGTCTCGCTACCGATGGCGACTGCAAGCGGCGACGGTTTACTTCTCGATGCTGACTCATTCACCGTCCAAGGACACCTTGAGGAAGGCAACGGCACGGTAAGTTTCTCAATTGATGTCATTTCCTTTGACAACGCCTCAGTCGGCTTTTTGACAATGGAATTCCTTGACGATTCTTCGACAGTTTTCGCCAGCGATAACCGCTCACTCAATCTGACTGCAGACCAAACAGAAAACCACCAATACACCCTCCCTGATGTGCCAGTGGGCCAATATTCTCTCACCTTGACTCTCGGTGGAGAGGTAGGGGTTGCCTTCGATAATCACACCGATGAGATATCCCTCTTTGTCCGTCGATTGGCTGAGGCGAATCCAGTGGTTGAAGAACCAACAAATTGGCAGGTTGTGCCGGTTGACGGTGGTACCGGGGCAGCTACCGGTAACGGGAGTTTTAGGGACGGAGACAGCGGTTACGCATTGGTCGAAGTCAGCAATTCCGGCGAGGTCGAATGGAACGGCAGCGTCGGATTCGCAGTCGGCTCCGGGAACTGGACTTGGCTCAACATGACCGTCTCAGGGCAGGACTCATCGATTGCGAACTTCACCATCCCGACTCTTCAGGAGAGCGCAGAAATCGTTCTTCAAGTCGATTTGGAAGGCACTCTATCGAACATTACGATTTCAGTCGGACCTCCTCCGCTGGCTCGGTTGCTATTGGTCGGTTCAGCAGATGATTCAACCCCGAGTCTAGGAGATTCGGTCGAATGGCAGTTCAATTTCAGCAATTCAGGTGAGAGGATTTGGGGTGGCTTTTTCGAATGCACATTTTCCGGAAATTCACTTCTTAACCAATCCCAATCACTCAGTATTGGCCAATCCGATTCAGTAAATCTCACTATGACAGCCCGCCCCGGAGTGTTGGACTGCGGACTGACTGGCGGGGAAAGAATTCATTCGGATTCATCACCGACTTTATCACACATCTACAATATGGATGCCGCTCACTTCTCAACGGCGGGGAGTGCTGGACTCTCGATTGAAGGCTCAAATTTCCATGTAGGTGACCTGCTTACCGGCTCGCTGATAGTTCACAACGGCGGTGATCTTTCTGGCAGTTCAAGGCTACAACTCAGCGATACAGGTGGCAGCGCAAATGGTGAATCAAGGCTGTTTGATGTTGGCCACAGCCTCCAACTGACAACCGGCCTTACGCTCAGCGGTGGTTCAGGGCAGCGAACAATCCAATGGGTGGTGGTCAGTGAAGATGGGCTCGTCGATGCCAATCTTTCAGGTCAGGTCGAAGTGAATGTTGCCCCGCCACAAAGGGTTGACATCGCTCTCATTTCGACTGAGTGGACTGCGCGTGATGGGTTGGTTTCAGAATTATCCATCACGCTGAGCGAAGGTCGTTCTCGAACTGTTCACCTCACGGTTGGTCACTCAAATGGTGACGAAAATACCACTGTTGTCAGTACAGATGTCACTATTTCACCAGGCCAGAGAACTCTCAGCTATTCTCTTGGCGTGCCATCCGATGCCGATTCAGTTTGGGCCTCTATAGAAATTGACGGCTGGACACCGTTATTCGTTTCTCAACTCGATGCGACCCAGTCGACTAATCCGCCGGACTTGCGGCCAACCGTGACACTGGGAGTTGCGACTCCAGCCGTGCCGACAGCAGGTGAGAGCACCACCATCGCCTATACACTCGAAAATGAAGGGGTAGATGCGACCACAGAAGGCAGATTGAGCCTTGTCTCTAGTGCCACAAACGAAGTGATATGGATTGAAGATTCACCCTCGGTTACTGGGGGCGGCAGCGATTCAGGGACGATTACGATAGATTCGTGGCCATCTGGAAATGTCGTTGATTTGCAGTTAACTTGGATTGTGAATGGAATCGAGGATACCGCATTCAAATCTTATCCATCGAAATCAACTTCGGTTGTTTCAGCATTTGAAATCCCTTGGGCTGCTCTAATCTACGGCACAATAGGTGGGATTGTCATAGCGGCCATCACACGATTTGTTTTCGCTTGGCAGGATGCTGACCCCGCTGACAAGGCGGAGATGAAAGAGAAGAGGCGAGCCGCGCGGGCGACTGCGAGAGAGCAAGCAAAGTCATCCCGCACATCGAGTGCAGCGCCAGCCACCAAGCAGGAAGTTCATTGCCCATCCTGCGACCAAATGCTGCGTGTACCATCAGACTACTCTGGAATCGCAAGATGTCCGGCCTGTCGGCATCAGTTCCAAGTTTACCCGGTTGAACTTCCTGAGCAAGAGCAAGCCGATGATTCAACATCTGACGAGGCAACAACAGACGCTTCAACAACTGACGGGGCAACAACTGACCGGGAAACAAAGGACGCTTCAACAACTGACTCTTCTTCAACATCTACGCCCAAGCAATCGTCATCCAGAAAAGAGGCAGACTCCGTTTCCTCACCTGACTCGGGTCGGCAAAAACAGGCCAAGGTAACACCCACCCCACGGAAGAGAACGGCCAAGGCAACCCAAACCTCGCGCTCCACCCAAGTTGAAAAGGCAAGGACAGAAAGTGTATCGCCAAGCGAAGATTTAGCGGCGAGTTCGAGCGGTGACGAAATCCGTTGCCCAACTTGTGCTCAGCGGCTGAAAGTTCCAATCGACCGGCGGCCAGTGATGGCGCGCTGCCCTAATTGCAAGAGTAAATTCCAAGCCGAAAAGAGTTGAGGTGAGCGAATGACGGGGCCGATTCAAGAAGACCAGGAAATGTACCTGAAAATTCTCTTTCAATTTCACCTTGAGGATTCTAGATCACCGATTCGAACCAGCCAAGTCGCAGAAGCGATGGATGTTAGCGGAGCCTCGGCGAGTGAGATGCTGAAAAGGCTCGGCTCGAAGGGTTTGGTCGACCATATTCCGTACAAAGGAGTTACGATGACGGAGGCTGGAATCGAAGCGGCTAGCAGGGTCAAAAGGCGCGAAGGGTTGATGGAGGTTTTCTTGGTGAAAATGCTCGATTATCAAGGCGATGTGCACGACGCCGCATGTAAATTGGAACACGCGTTGACCGACGAATTGGAGCACACAATCGATAGACTGCTCGGCTACCCGGAAATGACACCAGATGGCGCGGCCATCCCTCCTGTCAAGCGCCAGGTCAATGCAATGTTCTCACGCGTACTACTCCCTCTCCGGTCGCTTCCCGAGGGTGTTCCCGGCACAATTGAGTTGCTAGTAATCGATGGGGTAGAGGCGCGCACACTTGCCGACCTCGGGATTAAGCCGGGCGTGAAAATCACGCGGATGCAGGGTAGTTTCGAAGTCGATGGAGTTGAGGCGCAACTATCTGAGGAACTGCAGGGGCGCATCTTGGCGCGCACCGACTAATTCATCGACTCAAATCTCAACTTTGGCGAAGTCTTATTTTTTTGGGAAATCCCAAATTATCATTTTTTTCATATTCCAGGAATACCCATTCAATGATGAAAATCCATTATGTCACGGTCTCACTTTTGAGTGTGAACTTGCCCGTAGGGTTCAGTCGAGCGAGTGCAGTTGGTGTCGATTTCTCAGAGAGAAATCTTCCTCATTAGCGACAAGATTCTCATTATTTTTCATTGACCAACCACCCCCTATGGGGGGGTGGTGGGGAGTTCTTATGGGAAGGGGGGGTCGGCATCGCTGATGGCACGACCGAAGCCTGAGAGAGAGGCGGATCCCGAGCGGGACGATTTGAATGACCGTCTGCACGCAATGGAAGCGAAGATGAAGCGACTTCGTGACCAAAGGTCAAATCACAACGAGACTGCTCGAGGGCACGCGAATCAGCGCGATGTAATCCAAGGTCAATATGGCGAACTTAGGGAGAACATCAAAGAAAAATTGGCTGCACAGAAAGTGATTCGTATAGAAGCGAAGAAGCATCAAGCGAGGCGTGATGCGATTCAAGAGCAACTACGGGCCCTTTACTCAAAGTCGAAGCACGGTCGAGAAAACAAGAGTAAATCACTAATTCTCCAACTTTCTGAGAAGATGGCTGAAATCGATAAGATTGAACGCCGAATTGAGACCGATGGGAATCTAACTCTGGCTCAGGAAAATAAACAACTTAAGCGACTCAAGAACATCAAAGTCGAGGCGAAGGCACTCGAACCTCTTGTTGAGAAAGAGATGCGAATCAAAATCGACCTCGACGATTTGGAAGGGTCGATTGAGGGATTGAGGGCCGAAGCAGATACCGAGCACCAGGCGATGATAGCCTTGCACGAGAAAGCGGATGAACTGTGGAAGGAGATTGAACCACTCTTCTCCGAGCGGGATTTCCTGAAGGCGGAGGGCGACCGACTACACAATCTGTTCAAAGCGAGCCGCGTTGAAGCGGACAAAGTCCACGAAACAATATCCGAGATGATGTCGCAGGTTACCGAAGCGCGCGAGGCACTTCAAGCGCTTTTCGACGAGCGGAAATCATGGATCGAGGACCACAACAAAGCGATTGACGACAGCCTATCGACGCCCGACCAAAACAAGGAACTCGCCGACAGCCTAGTCTCCGACCTACTCAATTCCGGTGGCCTCTCACTTGGGGGAACTGGCGGTTCAATCGAACCAGAGGAAGAAGAGAAGCCTGCAAGTTCCAAGAGGGCCGCAGGCCGCGGCCGTCGCGGCGGGCCAGGAGCGACGGGTGGCGGTGCCGCACGAGGCAAGCGTGGCAGAACTGAGAAGTGAGAGCAGAATTCAGAAGTGAGAGATAGAGCCTCACTTGCGATTACTCTTGACAGTCGATTTTCCATTCGTCGATTACGCCAGACAGTCGATTTTCCATTCATCGATGCGAGTCTGTCGCGTGCGCGTGACAAACCAGCAATTCCTCAAATCATCAGGCTTTGAAATGGTTGGAGCGATGAAATCGACGGCTTCGGCCAGCGTGTCGAACAATTTCGGCGTCTGTTTCATCGCCTCTCGCATCGTCTCTCGAATCAACCAGACGCCGACAGGCGCCCAGTAGCCAGCCCCGATGTCACGCCAGACCAGCGCTGCCCCTCTTTTCCCACGCGCTTCCAATTGTTCCAAGACGGCCAGTCTAGCTGAGTAGTAAGCACCAGTTACCCGGCTTGCGTAGGAGGTCCGAGGTTTCTCTTCTTCGTGGTCGCCCAACAGTTCACTTTCACCCCAGAGCGAGCCTCGCATCCAACATTCCAGCATGTGGAAAGCCCAAGCCCCCGGCGTCAAAATCACTTTGAATCTGTTGTCCAGATAGGTCGTTTCGTAGACCTCAACTTTGTCTATAGAGGGCAAGTCACGAACCCTTTCCCACGCCTGTTTGCCGAGCATGTCATCAGTCGCAGTTATCGCCCAGCGAGTCGGTACCATTCGCCGCTTCTCTTCGACGCCGAGAATTCCGGCTGAAAGTAGTCGGGTGAGGTGTGCCTCTCCTATTCCGTCCTCGCTCAGTTCACTGATTGCAACACTCGCCAGAAGGTCAGTTTCTTCCGCGACAGAGTCCACTTTTCGAGGGATTACAGGGTGGCTAGTAAGCTCCGCTTTTCGGACTTCTCCGGTTGGGCCGAGAGGTCTGCTCAAGGAGTCGAAGTTTGGGGCACTTCCTATGTGAATCGGATTGGTGAACTCCATTTCGACATCGACTGTTCTCTCAGCGAGTGCTAATTCTTGTGTTGTTTGAAGCACTTTATCCGGTCGAGAGGCGTCCTTCACGCCCACCTCATGCCTTCCCCTCACCAAATTCACATGTCTTCCCGCCACCACCTCCAAAGGTTGGCCAAACATTTCTGCTGGGTCGGCCGGCGCTACCGGCTCATCTTCAGCGGATGATAGTGCAGAAGCCATTGGGCCGGCCGTAACCTTGGGGTAGCCGAATCTTCCGACGAAAAGTGATGGTGGACTTGGCCCCGATAGCGATTCGATTCGGCGGCTTGGAAGAGAGGGGAGTTGTCGTCTGACTTCAGCGAGTAGTGGGCATGGGTCGATGCCGCACATGCCGCGTACGCCGCGGCACTCGACGCACTCGGGGAACATCGAACGGGTTGTGAGTGCGGCCGTTCATAGGGATGCCTCTTCCCTCGGAGGAAAACAGGCAAACTTTAATCAAAATCGAAGGTTGCGACAACGGTTTTTCTAAAATCTAGAAAGTGATAATCAACCGTCCAATGAGAACCTCAGTAATGCCGTTCGGCATCACTCTCAAATATAGTTGTAAACGCCCCGATGAGAGATGAGAAACAACGGTGGCCAACCAGTCCGTTCCTACGACCGTAATTGGGATGAGATTGAGAGCATGCTTGAACTCGCTGAAGAGCGAGCAGCAGAATGGCGAAATTGGTTCGAAGAGTGCCGCGACAAGACTGACCGCGAGGGGATGATGGAGGCGGCGCGCAACTTCAAGGCGCTCGACGGTGTCATCAAATGCCTCAAATGGGTACTCGGTGAGCAGGGTGTTGACCACCCTCTAGAATGACCATCTTTCTCCACCGATTTCGGCAGAAATGCCCCCAATATGAATTGATTACCCAAGCCAACGTTCATGACGACTAGCCGATTCGCCGAAGTGTTCCTATGTCCATCGACTTGTCAACCATGCGCCACGGCACTGAATTGCTGAAGCGAGGGTTTGCCAAAATGCAGGAAGGAGGCGTCATCATGGATGTCGTCACCCCCGAACAAGCACAAATCGCGGAGGACGCCGGTGCGACATCGGTTATGGCGCTAGAGCGGGTTCCATCAGATATTCGCGCTGATGGCGGAGTGGCTCGTATGAGCCACCCAGACCTGATCAATGGCATCATCGAAACAACATCGATTCCGGTAATGGCGAAGGCCAGAATAGGGCACTCGGAGGAAGCGCGTGTATTGGAGGCCTTGGGGGTTGACATGGTGGACGAGAGCGAAGTTTTGACCCCAGCAGACCCATTTTTCCACATTCCGAAGAACGATTTTACGATTCCGTTTGTCTGCGGTTGCACTAACCTCGGTGAGGCGGTCCGCCGCATTTTCGAAGGCGCTGCAATGATTCGAACCAAGGGTGAGGCCGGCACTGGAAATGTCGTCTGCGCAGTTCAACACGCCCGACTTGTCGCCGAAGAGATTCATTGGATGCAAACTTGCGACGAAGAAGATTTCAATTTCGCAATCGAGCAGATGGTTGAAGGATTCCGCAAGATGGAATACCTCAGTGACTTGGCAATCGAACTCCAGAACACACCATTCGGTACCATCGAGCAGTGCGAGGAAGGTGTCCGTGAGGTCATCGACGAGGTGAGAAACCTCGGGCGGCTGCCTGTCGTCACATTCTCTGCCGGTGGGATTGCAACACCTACAGATGCGGCACTACTGATGCATCAAAATTTGGATGGCATTTTCGTTGGTTCTGGAATTTTCAAGTCAGAAGACCCAGTTACTACTGCAGAGGCGATTGTCCTCGCCACCCACCACTTCAACGACGCCAACAAAGTCGCAGAAGCATCAGCAATGATGGCTGCTCCAATGCCAGGACTTCAAATCGAAGACTTGGATGTCCGAATGGATGAGCGTGGCCACTGATAACCACTCGTCTTTGACTCGTGGAATTGTTTCCTCCGATGTTACGGCATATTCGATTGAACCCTTCGGGCGGATTGTCATTCAAAAGTGAATGTCCGACAATCGATGATACAATACCCATCGAAATAGTTAGCACATTACTCTGCGTTTTCATCGTAGTACCGTCCTCGAACGAGCAACAACCAATTCTAAGAAAGCCTTGTGCGCGTTGTGGGATATAGGGTCCCAAAATTTAGTTTGAGAATTGAATCTCAATCGTCAGCGAGGACAGGCGAATCGCCCATAGCGATTGGAAGGTCGATCGCTTCGGTTTCGTTGCGCTCGATCCAAGCCTCTTCCTCTTCTGGAACATCGGTGTCGGCGAAGATTGCCTCAACAGGGCATTCAGGGATGCAAGCACCACAGTCAATGCACTCATCGGCATCGATTACGAGGTAGTTTTCAGCCTCTCGAAAAGCCTCGACCGGGCAAACGGCGACGCATTCTTGGTACTTCTTGTCGACACATGCGGAGACTACTACGTGGGTCATCTCAATTCCTCTCTGTAATTATTGGCGACAGTCGCCCTTCTTTAGACTTAACCGAAAACCGACTCGTCAATTGTCTAGAAGCCACTCACTCGCTGGTTCGGGCAAACCATTCCGCTCCGCTTTCTCTCGGGCTTCCGTGATGAGCCTCAGGGCAACCTCCTCTGGTTTGTCACCTGGATAGACTTCCAACTTGATTCGCACCTTGATTACCTCCGCCGTGCTGGCCGCATCAACCAGTTCAATCCGGCCAGCGGTCAGCGCGTCTAAGTCGAGGCGGAGGTGTAACGAATTATTCTCGTCGATTCGGTTTGAGGGCGATATTTGTAGGTCGGAGGCTAACGAATCGAGGGTTGATGTGCCGAATCGAGGTACCATTCTCCGAGCTTTGCCTTTGGAGTCGGCTGAAGCGGTTAGGAGGAACATCGGTGAGCCGTGGAATGAAGGCGTTTTTTCCGCTTCGACGCAGTCATCGATTCCGAGCAGCCATTCAAGGGCGGCTGCGACGCGGTCGATGTCAGCAAGACCGCTCGCATTCACGCTGAGGTGAACCGCGTGAACCGGGAGCGCCATGAATCGGGGGCGGCGACTCGCCGTTGAATACTATGCGGCTTGTCTGTTGGCCTTTGAGTGAAGTGGCCCCCGTAGGGGGTGTTCGCGGCGTTTATTAACGGGCGGAAGGTCGGCGGGACGCTAATGGGGTAGCCCCCGTGAGATGGAAGGTGTTTTCAAATGGCCAGTAAAGGAGTAGCACAGCGCGCAGCAGCAAGAAAGCAGAGAGACAAGTGGAAGGCCAAGCGATGGTACACCATCCGGGCACCACGGCAACCATGGCAATTCAAGGTCATAGGCGAAACTCTTGGAGAATCGTCTAAACACATCATCGGCAGAATCTACGAATTGACCCAGAATGAGGTCGACGGCGACTTCAGCAAGATGCATGTCAAACTGCGCTTCCGCGTCACCGGCACGGTTGGTGACGATGCCATGACCGAATACATCGGCCACAGCCTACAAAGCGACCATGTCCGCAGGCAAATCCGCCGATACCGCGGGAAAGTAGACGATACAGTCGACTGTGTTACAGACGACGGATATTTCGTCCGAATTAAACCACTAATCATCACTGGAGGCCGAGTCAAGAGCAGCCAGAAGAACGAGATGCGCCGCTTAACAAAGGAGACTATCCTCCAATTCGCAGCCCGCTCGACCTGGATTGAATTGCAGAAGGCAATGATGTCCGATGAGATGGAGGTGATGGTGCAGGCAGTTGTCAGAGATATTCAGCCTCCACGCGCAGTCATGATTCGCAAGTCACAATTGATTCAATCAGGAGTAGTCGCCGACGATGGCCTAACTCTTGAGGAGATTGTCCAAGAAGAATCACGAGCAGCAGCCGAGTTGAAGGCAAAGAAGGACGCAATTATTGAGGCAGCAGAGGCTGGCGAAGATGACGACGGCGAAGATTCCGAAGAGACCTCCGACGATTCAGAAAGCGAGCCCGAGCCCGCGACCGAAGAAGCCGCAGAAGCAGAGGCAGAGGAAGCCCCAGCAGAGGCAGCAGACGAGGACCTTTCATCACTCACCGTAAGCGCCCTGAAGGAGAAACTCAAGGCAGCAGGACTCCCAGTATCCGGAAAGAAGGCCGACCTAATCGCCCGACTCAGCGAGTGAGGTGGAGCAGTATGCAGCGTATCGCCGTAATCGGCGGTACCGGCATGAAGCAGTTGGTCGCAGAGGCTGATTTCGGTGATGCAGAATACGATGTTGTCGAAGTTGACTCGCTGAAAAGCGAAAACCGATACGGCGAAGTTCCGCTAGAAGTGATGGTTCTCAAACGGCGCGGTTCAGACTCCGATGAGTGCCGAATTTTCATTATACACAGGCATCATGGCGACGGCAAAACAACGCCGCCACATCTTGTGAATTATCATGCCAATGTCACTGCGGCAGCAGACTGCAAGCCAGATGTGATTCTTAGCATCCAATCAGTCGGTGGAATCGACCCTAATTTCCCGCCGGGAATTGTTGGGATGGCGGAACACACGCTCGACTTTAGTGGGGGTCCGATTACCTTCTCCGAAGAAGATGCTCACCACGCTGACATGACGCACCACTACCCCGAAACGCTCCGAAACCTCCTACGCCCGATTCTGGCAAACCAATCCGACGAAGAGGTTCTCCTCGACCATGTCGTGGCGCATATGACCGGGCCTCAGTTCGAAACGCCAGCAGAGGTCGAGGCGTTGCACAGGCTTGGGGCGACAGCAGTTAGCATGACAATCTCTCCCGAAGCGAAGTTGATTGGGGAACTTGGGATTCCTCATGTAGGGCTCATCGCTTCATCAAACTGGGCCGCTGGAAAGACTCCTGGAGATTCAGCAGCGGCGATTGACCACCACTCGGTAGAGGCGAAGGCTGCTGATATGCGCGGGACAATTTGGCAGTGCATCACATCACTTCTTGAGAATTGATTTCAACGCCTTGTGGTGTTCTTCCTTAGAATTTTCTTGAGGGTTGAAGCGCGAATGGTTCATCGGCCCGCGCCTGCGCGTGGGGAGCATGAGTGGCAGAGCGACAGATGTGGACGAGTGGATGGCGCACCCGAATCAGGAGGGGTTGGGGGAGACTGGCTCGCCGGACGGCACATGGGCGACGATGATGTGCAGAGTCGCAAAATTTCACGCCAAACACGACTTCGCACACCCCGACAACAACGGCCATGACATGGGCTACAGACTCGCCTTGATGATTGAGGAGTTGGGTGAACTTTCTGCTGCGATTACTAAGCGGAAGCCTGCCGAGGAGGCCGCCGAGGAACTCGCTGATGTGTTCATACTCACACTTGGAAACGCGCTTGCGATGGAAGTTGATTTGGAGACGGTTTTCCACCAGAAAATGGACCGTATCATGCAGCGCAAGGCGCGCCGAGGGAACCTCGGAATCCGTGTTACTGAATACACAAATGACGAGTAAAAACCACATTGTACTTCTTATTCTTTCAATGTTTATCCAGCCACTTCCTGTCTTTACAAATGAAAGTGAATGTTTTTAGATAAACATCGTGTGTTAATGATATGGATAGAGATACCCCGTCGGGTCTACATGATTCAGTCGTCGTGGGTGATTCCTACCATGGAACAGTCATTCAAGAACAGCATATCCATCAACAGACTATGCCAAGTAGTTCCAGCCAATCTGTGGTCCATCATATGTTGCATCAACAACCTTCAGTTGGTCCAGACCCAATCACTCCATCTAAACAAGTTTGGTTCTTAGGCAACCGAATTTGGCATCCTCAAATGGTCTTGATGACTCTCTCAGTAATAGTTTCATTCGGCATTCTCATTTTACCGATATTACCGCCTTTGATTGGAATCGGAATCGCAGTGTATGCTTTCACCAAAGGAGATACCCGGGCTGTAATCCCATTTTGTATCGGGTTAGTGTTCTTGATGTTCTCCTTCGCATTAGTCTAGTTTTCTTTACTGAGAAATTCTTCTGCAGTGTATATTTTCATTCGACTTTTTGAGCCATTACTGAGTGATTCGACAACAATTTCAAGAAATTCTCTACTCTCTTCATCAATTTCGTTGCCTTGTAAAATAGAAGTGAGGTCTGGTAGATTCCAACCACAAAGTGGAAAGGCACCTTCGGGGCAATCATCACAGGGATCATCTTTGTTCTGACTCCGTTTATTGAGTGCGATCTGCGCGAGCATGGCGAAAACGCCAATGATTAGAATTCGGGATATCAAGCCCGATATTGAAAGGGGGATGAGAATAATTGTTGGCACCAAAACCAGTGTGCCACCAATACCAAGAGCCGTCCTTGCCAAGATTTTGAACCATCGTTGTTGAAATTTGATTTGAAGAAAAGGAAATGGGGAATGCAGAAATCCAATCAAGATTAGTATGTTTGGGGGGATTTGGAAGTAGAGAAAATTTGCGACAATTCCAATAAATCCTAGCCCCACCCCAAACCACATACAAAAACACCCTAAACAGAGAGGGATGCCAAATGGCCGAACTATGTGGTGGTGGTGATATCGACAGTCTGGGTGATGTGCTCCAAAGCTGAAACTCGATATTTTTGATAAGACATGACCGAGGCCATACGATATCAACTGACCACTACCAGTTATCTAACTTTGAATACTAACATCAAACGGTCATCAGTACTACAACAGGTCGCTTGGTCCTCGTGCCAAATCCACACTAATTCACGGCCTGCCGCATGTTGTTGATTCAATACATTTTGGACTTTTTCTGCTTCGAATGTTTTGTCACAACACCCTTTCTTCATCGCGATGACTTCGTAACCACGGCCCATGCCCGCGCCAGGAGGAATCATGTTCGGTGAGCTGTGCTTGTTGATTTAATCGATTCGGTAGTTTCGCAATATCCGAATTATTGTAGAACAGAGATGTATATTTGACTCAATATGAAAGCCTTTTCGAAACTTTCAGGAGTCCCCTCTTTACCTGATGAGCATACGAAAGTATAGACAGATGACGGCGTCCATCCGCTTAGTCTGGGCTGTACCCTCTGAGTCAAGCTCGTTCGTAGGCAGCGAAGGCCATT
>Ga0209403_10000987_pt1 | contig 38515 bp, 36 predicted proteins | sample ArcticOcean_MG_C_8_FD_187440 | JGI IMG/M metagenome (GOLD analysis project Ga0209403, IMG submission 187440) | Marine microbial communities from western Arctic Ocean - ArcticOcean_MG_CB11_86 (SPAdes) (version 2) | ecosystem: Environmental > Aquatic > Marine > Oceanic | place: Arctic Ocean...
CAGAACCCTGACCAATACGCCGATAATATAAAAACCTCACTAGTCCGGCGTGCGGCCCACTTAGCTCCCCGCGATCCAGACCAGACAAGCGCAAAAATCGCCGCTGGACATCAAGTATAAATCACCCGTTTCAATATCAGATGCGACCGCGCGAAAAGGCGTTGGCAAATCGTCAAAGTCGGATACGTTAGCGACATGCAAAAGCTCCTGACGCAATATCAACTGCAATTTCTGACCCTGAATCAATCCTTTCGGCAACAGAACCTCGCCACCTTTGATACCAACATCAAAATTGACCGAGAAATCCGCGTCGTCTTGTTTACGCCGAAATGACAGGTCTTGTCGTAGTGCCGAGTCAGTAAACGCATCAGCCCAATCGATTGAGACAACCAACTCCTAAAGCTCGTCCGGCGTTTTTCCCGATGCATAGAGGCTGCCAACAATTGCACCCATACTGGTTCCGGCGATGGCATCGATCGGTATTTGTAGCCTTTCAAGCTCCTTTAGAACGCCGATATGCGCCGCGCCGCGAGCACCGCCTCCACCCAACACCAAACCAACTCGCATCCGTTCTGTCGTTGGTTCTTCTGGCAGTTCCGCGGCGACGCCTAAATTTGCGCCTAACAGGAGAATTAGAAGGGATATCGATGAATTAAACCGAAACATAGTATTTGCAACTCTTAGTGATCAGGTGAATCAAAGGTATGAGATATAGTAGCGACTAAAGCACCCGATTGGACCGGGACAGGCAGACAATAACTAAACAACAGAGAGCACCTAAATGGCCGATCCAAAATGCCCGGACTGTAGTGAATCGGGAATCGAGCAAATCATAGCGACACCCAGTAGTGAACAATCTAAAGAACGCAGACCTTGGTTCTATGTCGCGCATTGTGACAACTGCGGGCATGTCTACGGAATATTCACGAAGCACATTTTCGGCAATAGCGGACCGAAGCTGATTCTTGAAGGAAAAAAATAGATAAAACTAGGGAATAAATCGCTGCCGGTAGGCGTCGAGCGCGACTAATTGCTGCTTAATTTCGCTCGCATTCCAGCCGGCTTCGACACCGGCGATGGCGGCGATTGCCTCACCGAACATTGCCCCCTGATCGGGCAGAAATCCCAACATCATGCGCCGGTGCACGATGTCGATCAGCGTGACAGCCAATTCTTCGCGGAACGAAAAGCCGACCTCCGCAACCAGCACCGTCTGTTGCTCGTCAATAAATGCGGCGCCTGTCACAGGCCCGGGTTTATCTATCAATAAGGTCGCGCGAGCACCATATATCGATAGTAGACGGGAACGACAAGCTTCTGACAAACCGGCAACTTCCGCCAATCTTTGCTGCGCATCCTCTAACCCTTCAGCGCCGGGAAGTGGTGACGAGCGAGTCTTACATTTAGCGTCTATGTTCGACCATTTTGTTGCAAGATCGACTACCTGTTCGGCCAGGTTTCGATACGTTGTTAATTTCCCTCCGATCACCGAAATAAGGCCACGGGCCTCGCGTTTATGCTTGTAGATTATGTGCTTGCGAGATATCGCCGATTCCGGGCCTTTCTCTCGCTTCGGCAATGGTCGAACACCCGCATAGGCGAAATTAATATCGTCCATCGTCAATCCGGCCTGTGGAAAAACGCGATTGGTTTCATTGAGCAGATAATCGACCTCTACCCTACTCGGTTTCACGTCGCCGGGGTCGCCTTCGTATCGAATATCTGTTGTGCCAATGAGATATTGCTGGTTCCACGGAATGATGAAAAAAGGTCGACCATCGGCTTTGGCTTCCACGTAGAAAGCAGCGCTTGGCGCGCCGGCAAAACGACCAACCACAATGTGGCTGCCCTTGGTGCCGCCCATGAAGGCCGGCAACGCACGATTGACGGTTGCCAGTATTCGATCAACCCAGGGGCCACCGGCATTAACAACGACTCGCGCATCAATTTCTGTTTCTACACCACTTTTGTGATCCTGAAACTGCACGGAGTGAACCGAACCTTGCCTAATGTTTATTCCGATGACGGGACTGTAGTTGCGAACATCCGCGCCAGCAGCGCGCGCTGAAATTACGTTTTCCAGGACCAGGCGCTCAGCGTAGGTCACCTGAGCATCATAATATTGCGCGCCGCCAACTAGCCCGTCGCTAAACAGCCCAGGTTCCTCACCGAGTAACTCATCGCGAGAGAGCATCTTGTGATTTGGTATTTTTTTTCCAATCGAAAGCAAATCGTAAGCAAGCATGCCGATTCGAACAATAAACTTGCTACGTCGACTATCCCGAAATATTGGAATGTTAATACGTAGTCGAGTAACCAAATGTGGCGCAACTTGCCGCAGTCGGCGTCGCTCATGCAACGATTCAAACACTAACGGAAGTTCGCCATACTCCAAATATCGCAGTCCGCCATGAATCAGTCTGCTCGACCAACTCGAGGTGCCACTTCCGAAATCGTTTTTCTCGAGCAACAGTACTTTGAGTCCACGCATTGCAGCGTCACGCGCAATACCGGCACCGTTAATGCCACCGCCGATGATAGCGATATCGTAATCAGGTGCGTCCTGACTCATGTGGGCCTCGTCTGGCCAGTGCCGCGAACGACGTATTTGTAGCTAGTCAGCTGCTCAGCGCCTACCGGCCCACGCGCATGAATGCGATCTGTCGATATCCCGATTTCTGCTCCCATGCCAAATTCGCCGCCGTCAGCAAATAGGATATCCAACCAACTCCGATTCAATTGCTGCGCTTCGTCAACGAGTAACGTTGAACCGATTTTGATGACCAGCCGGTGTAGATCGTCGAGCGCCGACAAAGCCCCCTGAGTCCCTATCCAGTCAGCCGATGTTGACGTGAAAATGAAGACAGCGTTACTTCTCCCTGAGAAACAGCAACGCTGCCGCTGCGCGCGACCGCCGCCAAAGTGCCGACTTTCTCAGCTGCTCTGACAAATCCGTCTATATCCGCCGGGTTTCCGGTCATTTGCACCGTAAAACTGACTTGAGAATCATCCAACACCTGTCCGCCATACCTTGTTGCCAGGGCGGCAACGCGCTCGGAGCCGCCGTCAGGGAGCTTGATCTTCAAGATGGCGAGCTCTCTCTCAAAATGCTCACCAAGCGTCATATCGTGAATATTCACCACATCCACCAGTTTCGCCAACTGGGTATTGAGTTGCGCAATCTTAGCGTCGGAACCCTCTATAACTAACGTGACACGGGAAACCAATGGATCATCCGTCGGTGCAACGTTGAGCGATTCGATGTTGTAGCCACGACTAGAAAACAGGCCCGTCATACGGGTCAGCGTACCAACCTCATTTTGCAGTAGTACAGAAATTACATGTCGCATTTTGGAACCAAACCAAGCATTATTTTTGGCCGTTGTCGGGAATCATTTCCAGTACCCAGAGAGGCCGATGTTGGCTCACTTGGATGAGTATTGCAATGCAATAAGATTTAGTAAACACTCGACGAAAATCCGTCACTTAAGCGACATTTCCAGATCCGCCATGGCTATAGAACAGAATAATCTAACCCCGCAGTCGCACCCGTTGGCAGGCACTCAGATGAGTGGTGCCGACATTGTTGTGCAAGTACTCGCGGACGAAAATGTTGACACAATATTTGGGTATTCCGGCGGCGCAATTCTGCCGACCTATGACGCAATCTTCCGCTACAACGCTCAGCACAAGACGGAAGACCGCCAAACGCCCGTTTCCTTGATCGTACCGGCAAATGAACAGGGCGCTGGTTTTATGGCTGCGGGCTACGCGCGGGCGAGTGGCGATGTCGGCGTTGTCATGGTGACGTCAGGGCCCGGCGCGACGAACACCGTTACGCCGGTTCGTGACTGCATGGCCGATTCTGTTCCAATTGTGGTGATTTGCGGTCAAGTCCCGACGAATGCCATTGGAACGGATGCCTTTCAGGAGGCGCCCGTGTTGGCGATTATGGGGGCGATCGCAAAGCACGTTTTTCTGGTCACTGATCCGGAGTCTCTTGAAGCGACATTGCGCACTGCATTTGACGTTGCGCGCACTGGAAGACCGGGTCCGGTAGTCGTCGATATTCCAAAAGATGTGCAGAACTGGGTCGGCGACTTCGTCGGCAGCGGTGTTCTGCCCTTGCAGGGTTACCGTAACCGCTTACAGGACGTTCTCGACAACCACATTAGCGACGACGCTTGCGCCAGACTTTTTGCGATGCTGGCGGAATCCGAAAGACCTCTGATCTACGCGGGCGGTGGGGTCATTAACGGCAACGCGACGAAACCGATGCGTCACTTCGCGAGCGAGTACGGCATTCCGGTCGCAACTACATTAATGGCACTGGGCGCCAGCAATACCAAACACCCATTGTCGCTACACATGCTGGGTATGCACGGTACTGCCTCGGCCAACTATGCAGTGGAGGATTGCGATTTACTGATCGCTATCGGGGCCCGGTTCGACGACCGCGTTGCGGGTGACCCGGAAAATTTCGCGCCTAATGCCAAGCACATCGCGCACTTCGACGTCGACGTATCGGAAATTGGCAAAGTAAAACAAGTCGACTGGCATCACGTCGGTGTTTTATCTCGCGATCTCGACGATCTGCTCACATACGGCACGCGCACAAAGTTTGTGAGCGACTACAGCACTTGGCATGACGAAATTTCCGCGTTAAAAGAAAAGCACTGCCTGAACTACGATCGTGAAAGCGAACTTATCCAGCCCTATGCAGTTATTGAAGAACTCAATCGGTTGGCGGGTGGCAAAGCGATAATTTCCACTGGTGTTGGTCAACACCAAATGTGGGCCGCGCAATACTTCGATTTTTGCGAACCGCGACTATGGCTCACGTCCGGCAGCATGGGAACAATGGGCTTTGGATTGCCGGCGGCAATTGGCGCGCAATTTGCAAACCCCGATCGACTCGTTATCGACATTGATGGCGATGGCAGCATGCGAATGAACATTGGCGAGTTGGAGACAGCGACGACCTACGGACTCCCCGTCAAAGTATTGGTATTCAATAACTATGGCGACGGCATGGTTCGTCAGTGGCAGAAGCTGTTCTACCAAGGCCGGATGTCGGGAAGTGATAAATCGCTGCACAACAAGGATTTCGTTAAAACAGCGGAAGCCGATGGTTTTAAGTTTGCAAAGCGCCTCGACCGCAAAGAAGACCTTGCAAAGGTCATCGCTGAATTCATCAATTACACTGGCCCAGCGTTTCTGGAAGTTATTATCGATCCGGACGCAGGAGTTTATCCAATGGTTGGCCCGGGCTTGAGTTATAGCAAGATGATCACTGGCGACTTTATTGTGTCGCGGGATCTACCAGATGATGAGCAGCCTGGTCCAAGTGAGATGTTTTAGCCGCGCGTTACCGTCTAGTCGGCGCCGCTTTTTCGCTGTAATCCAACAACACGATTCCTGCCTTTGTTCTTTGCTTGATATAGGCGTAAGTCGGCATCGCTTAGAACGCCGGTTCGACGCGAGTCCATCCCAACTTCGGCAATACCGAAGCCCACTGTGGTTTTGATACCCGTCGCAATCATGGACCAGTCCTCTTTCTCAATTGTGGTTCGTATCTGCGAGCAAATTTGTTCGGCGAATACTGCGTCTGTATCGGGAAAACACAGCAAGAATTCATCACCACCGTAGCGCGCAACGACATCCGTTGTCCGGCAACGATCGACAAATATCTCGGCAATACGACAGAGAACTTTATCGCCAACTGCGTGTGAGTACTGGTCATTGATTTGTTTGAAGTGATCAATATCGGCTAATGCGATTGTGCAGGGTCGATCGTTTCGTTTCGATCTCTCTATTTCTTTATTCAGATAGTTGTCCGCGTAGCGCCGATTGAATAGACCGGTCAGCGTGTCATGCGTTGCCTGACGTTCGAGTTCCAGTGACTTCACACGTAACTCTTCTGTTCTCTCGTCGACGAGCGCTTCGAGCTTAATCCGCATTTCAGAAAATTGTTTAAGCACCATCATGCCAAGGCCCATTGCAAAAACGAGTAACACCGTAATGGGCATTTAGAGTCGCACAAGAACGATCGCAATCAGTATCGCCAATGGCACAGACGCAAGTTCGACGCCAATTGAAAATACGTTCAATAATCTCGATGGATTTTTGCCAGATAGCCGCATCATTAGTGCCATCAGACTGTCATTCAATCCCTGCGTACTCAGCATTAGCAACAGCAGTAGCCCACCAATACGAATATCCAGGGTTGCCAGCGGGATCGGACCACCTAAGTAAGCGTAAAGCATGCCGCAGCTCAGAATGACAATCACCATCATGCCGGCGTTGTGCAATGACGCGACGATCACATCGCGCAGAGGGACGCCTTTCCAAATTCGATGCCAGGGATAGATGAGTGAAGCCAGCCCATTGATCCAGGCGGCATCGACGGGCCCGAGCACAAGAATGCAGGAAATTTGCGCAACTCGATCAAAGGAAACGTGTCCAAAACCGGGCCTTGCGTAACCCATGGTGATCGTAAACAGCGCAAGGATCAGGAAGAAAAAAGCGCTACCCCATCCATAGTCGCCGTTCAACACACCATAGTTTGAAAGCGTGATATACAGCGATAGAGCACCCGCACCAAACAACATTGCCGAATAGAAGGCCACCACACAGTTCAGCGGTTTTATTTCAGATGGCGGGTTGGCGGATTGATCTTTGTTCATAGGATAGGAATTCTGCAGGTCCTGGCGAAGCATGACTGCCAATCCTTTCACATATTCCAACAATCGCGCTATGGCTAGGTGAATTCCTGGTCACCGGTGCGGACGGTGCTACCGTCCACCTAATCCCACTGGACAACGTCAACGTGCGAATCGAGGCGGATATCGACGGTGACGGCATGCCAGATACCACGGAAGACATGACCTGGGACGACATTTCACCTTAGATAGCGCTATCCGCGCACCTATAATATTGGTGTTCGTCTGAGTTACCATTCCTCAACCACTGTTGAGGAGTCGCTATATGTCGTCCACAGAAATTCACGGTAGCTGTTTGTGCGGCACCGTCAAATACAAAATAATCTGTGATCCGATCAATTTTTTTCATTGCCACTGTGAGCGATGTCGAAAATCGAACGGAACCGGTCACGCCAGTAACATCATCGCAATTCCAGAAGAAGGCGAATGGCTCGCGGGTGAAGACAGCCTGGGCGGCTACAAAGTGCCCGATGCGGAACGCTTTCGAACCTGCTTCTGCACCAATTGCGGTAGCCCAATGCCAAGAATGGCGCCGAACGCAAAGATTGCCGTCATTCCTGCCGGCTCTATCGATGGCGATCCTCCATTGGCACCGACGGCGCGAATTTTTTGGAACTCGCGCGCCGATTGGTCGTGCGATGCTGGCGACATTCCAAGTTGGTCAGAGTATCCAGAGCAGACCTAGAGGAAGCTCCGCGTCACACCGTATTGTTGCGGCACGCATTACTCGGTATTCTAGATGAATAATTTCTTACGTCGATAAATTTTGGAGACAATCGATGCAGCTAAGTAGACAAATAATTCTCAGTGTTTCGGCAGCTTTTTTGATTGGTGCGTGCAGCCAGTCTGAGCCAGAGGCGCCTGTTTCCGCAGAACCCGCGATGGAAGCAGCCGCGGAAATGGAACAAGACCTTACCGCTATTCTTTCGAGCGATTCGCGCTCTGAGGAAGACCGTGCAAGAGATGCGAGTAGAAAGCCCAGTGAAGTGCTCGACTTCTTAGGCATCGAAACTGGCATGGATGTAGTCGACTTGATGGCTGCAGGTGGCTGGTATTCCGAGGTACTCGGCCTTACCGTCGGTGCAGACGGCAGCGTGGCAGCGCAAAACCCGCCATTCATCCTGGCCTTTCGGGACGGAGCGAATGGCATCGCACTGGATAAGAGAATTGGCGCTCGACTCACGAATGTCACTCGAGTTGACTCGTCTTGGGCCGAGCTAGGCGCGTCCGGCGCGCAATATGACGCCGCCATTTCGGCATTGAATATTCACGATGCGTACTATTTACAGTCACCAGAAGCAGCAGCAGAAATGTTGTCGTCAACCTACGCCGTTTTAAAGCCCGGTGGCGTACTCGGAATCATTGATCATAACGGCAATGCCGGAGCGGACAACAATGCCCTGCACCGAATCGAAAAGTCGCTTGCCATCGAATTGGCGCTGGCAGCTGGATTCCTAATTGAAGGCGATAGCAGTCTGTTGAGCAACAGTGGCGACGACCATACGCTTATGGTTTTTGACGAAGGCATTCGCGGCAAGACCGACCGCTTCTTATTAAAGCTTAGGAAGCCTGCTAGCTAATTAGATTCGACTGCCACAGCGAAAGTTGTGGCAGTCGCTCAATCCCCGTGAAATCGTCCGTTGGCGCCAGCGTGCAAAGGGCGGCCGTATTTACGACGTTTGCCTTACTCGCATTTGCCGGCAACTCCGTAATTTCCAGAATGGCATTACGTGACGGTGAAATTGATCCCGCCAGTTTCACAATCTTGCGCTTGGGCTCCGGCGCGCTCGTGTTATTGGTTATTCGCCGACTGGCAAATCGAACATCGACAACCGGTCGACACGGCAGCTGGCTGTCGGCTCTCTGCCTTTTTGTCTATGCGCTGTCTTTCTCCTATGCCTATGTTTCCTTGAGTACCGGAGTTGGAGCGCTAATTCTTTTTGGGTTTGTACAAGCAACAATGATCACCTCTGGACTGCTTTCGGGTGATCGCCCGGTGATTTCCGAATGGGTCGGCTGGTTAATCGCAATCGCTGGAATTGCCATGCTTTTACTCCCTGGTGCTGACAAACCAGATTTATCCGGTGCCCTAATGATGGCTGTCTCCGGGATCGCGTGGGGCTTGTACTCGGTGCGTGGTCGTACCGAATCAAATGCGCTTGGTGCCACGACCACTAATTTCACATTTGCGTTCGTGTTCGTCCTTGTACTCCTGCTGCTAGAAACCGGCAGTACGGAATTTTCTCGACAGGGAGCAGTACTCGCGATCACATCCGGCGCTATAACCTCCGGATTGGGGTATGTGCTCTGGTATAGGGCGCTTGAATACCTGACGGCCATTCGCGCGGCACTGGTCCAGCTGTCGGTTCCTGTCATCGCCACACTCGGTGGAATCTTCCTTCTCGCGGAGCCGCTTTCGTTGCAAATGTTCGTGTCGAGCGCGATGGTACTCGGTGGCATTGGCCTGGCACTGGTCAAAAGCCGGAAACCCGAGTGATATCCCCATCGACTCGGCATCCGGTACTATGTGAACTGGCGCATGGAACGCGTCGCGTGAATACCACACAGTCATTGTCTGATAGACCGTCTAACTGAGGAACCATAGGCAGTCCCCGCATTCAGGACCAAAACCTTATCGTTACGAACCCATGCTCATAACGCCAAATAAACAGGATCTGAACAAAGTTGTCGTCGTTAATCCGAAAGGAGGCTGCGGCAAAACGACGCTATCGACCAATCTGGCGGCGTATTTCGCCAAACGTGGCCCGATTCCGGCGATCATGGATTGTGACCCACAAGGCTCGAGCATGACCTGGATCGAGCGCAGACCTACAACAAGCGCACCGATTCATGGCATTGCGACCTACAAGCGAACCATGCAGGCAACGCGGAGCTGGCAACTACGCGTGCCCCAGGAAACGACAAACTTGGTTGTCGACTCACCTGCCAGCCTATCTCACGATGATCTGCGTGAACTAACGCGGGACGCCAGCACCATATTGGTACCGGTTATGCCCTCATCCATTGATATTCACGCAGCATCTCGTTGTATTGCCGATTTGCTATTGGTCGCCAAAGTCGATCGACGCGACAAGAAACTTGCGGTGGTTGCCAATCGAACCCGCAAAAATACCAAGAGCTTCGCCAAGTTAATGCGCTTCCTCGACTCCCTCGGCATTCCAATAATCGCCGTGCTGCGTGACAGTCAGAATTTCGTACACGCTGCCGAAGAAGGCATTGGGATTTACGAAATGCAACCGTACAAAGTCAAGAAAGATATGGTTGAGCTTGAAAAGATTATCGACTGGATCGATAGCTGGGAGGAGCGTCGCTTCCGCACGACCTAAGACAGCATCATCGAAAAAGTGCCTAATGTCGTTACGTACGCCAAACGTGGTTTGAGCCGCAACTAAGAGGTCAGACTCCCTCAGTCTGAATCGACGCGAACATTTCTGGGTCGATATTGCCACCACTCAGCATCCCTACAGTCACCTTATTTTGTGTCGCGACCTTACCGCTCAATATAGCAGCCAGCGATGCAGCCCCACCGGGCTCAACGACTAGCTTTAGATGTTGAAACGCAAATCGAATCGCGTCCCAGACTTCATCGTCACTGACCAACATTGCGCCAGCCAACAATCGTTTGTTGATTTCGAAAGTTAATTTTCCTGGTATCCCAACCTGCAAGGCATCGCATATCGAATTCGCGGTTACGTCGATCGTTTCTCGTACCCCGGATTTTAGAGAGCGAGTCGTGTCATCGAATTCTTCGGGCTCAACCGCAAACATTTTCACATCAGGGTACGCATCGACTAACGCGATAGCGCAACCGGCCGTCAGGCCACCTCCGCTGCAATTAATATAAACCTGATCCGGCACAACGTTCAGGGCCGCACATTGATTCGCGATTTCGATACCGGCAGTGCCTTGTCCCGCAATGATGTGTTCGTGATCATAGGAAGGAACGACCTCGCAGCCACGCTCAGCGGCCATCTCGCGCGCGATAGTTTCTCTATCACCGGTATATCGATCGTAAAGCACCGTTTTGCCGCCCAATTTTCGAGTGTTCTCGATTTTGATTTTCGGCGCATCTTCCGGCATCACGATCGTTGTATCGATTCCAAGCTCTGTTCCCGCTGCCGCCACTGCCTGGGCATGATTGCCGGAAGAAAATGCGATCACGCCTAACGCCGCCTGTTCCGGCGTTAGCTGGCTAAGAAGATTGTAGGCGCCGCGCATTTTAAACGAACCGGTGCGTTGCAGATTTTCAGCTTTGAGAAGTACCCGTCCGCCTGCGATTTCGTCCAAGACAGGGGAGGAAATGAGGGGGGTTTCAACAATCACCGACTCGAGTCTGGACGCGGCGGCGACAATATCTGCAATGCTAACCATAGTTATAATCCTCAATCATGCGATCAATTTTCGCGGCACAAATAAAGTCGTTTTCAGACAAACCATCGATTGCCGTCGTGCAAAACCGCACCTTGCAGGTACCGTATTTGACGGTCAATTCCGGATGATGCCCCTCGTTAGTGGCCAACCACGCCACAGCGTTTGCGAACGCGACCGTACGACTGTAAACCGAAAATTCGAACCGGCGCTCGATGAATGCGGCATCAGCGCCCAGAGACCAGGTATCGCTCAACTGCTGCATCAACGCAACCGCTTCGTCCACGTTCAGCGGTGCAACCCCACCCTCACACGGCTTACATTTTCGGCCTACTAACTTGGTCAAGACTTATGCCCCAAATGAAACATTGCGGCCGACTATAAGACCTCACCGACTTCAGAGCAAAAAAATGCCGACCCCCAATGATTGCGAGGCCGGCGAGCGGAGACTCATCACTGAGTCTGGGGATCTGAACTATCAGCGCGTAGCCGCAACTGAAGGCTCATCTGTCACAAAAATCGTCATGCTGACGCGCCGTTCCAGCGCGAAGCTATCCACATTCATTTCGGCCGCCGGCGATTCGCCGTGTGCATTGATCGAAATTCTGGAACTGTTAATGCCTGTCGCGACCAAAAGATCACGAACATGCTCCGCGCGACGGACCGACAATTCCTGGTTATAGCCGGCGTCGCCACGTTCGTCGGCGAAGCCATCCAGGCGGATCTGAATGTCTGTATTGTTGACCAGGCTTGCGGCCAGTTGACCGAGCTTGCCGGTGGTCGTAACACTCAGCGTGTCTTCGGCTGTACGAAACAATAAATCCATTTCGATACCGGCCGCTAGCAGAGTAATTAGTTCCGGTTTGGCGAATTCACGCGCTTCGCGAAGTTCGCCATCCAGTGTTCGTATCTCGCCGTCTAACGAGCGCAAGTTCTCTTCAAGTGAAACAACCTGCTTCCTGGAATCATCGAGTGATGCCGTGAGTGATTCGACCTCACTGCCGCGCTCATGCATTTCGCCGCCAACTTTGGCACCCAGCGCTGCGCCAACGATGAGGCCAACAGGCCCACCCGTAACCGCGCCGATGACTGCACCAAGCCCAATACCCGCACTTTCCTCTTTCGAAGAGCGCTCAGCGTAGACCGGCAATGAAAAAGTACTGACCAAAAGGCCGACAAAAACTGCTTTCTTAAACATTGTGTTTCTCCTCCGAAACTCGGCGTCCATGACGGGCCGCCTTCGGAATCAATTACACAATGGGAAAAGGATTGAGCTAGGGCAAGAAAATGCCGGATCGACGATCAATTCTGACGAATAGTGGCACCTGGAACCAGGGTGCCTGAACGAATACTAACGCTGCCTTTCGGTTAGGGCGACGAATGTCCCACCATTGCGTTCGCACATAACACGCATTAAGCCCGCAAACTTCTGTGAACTCGCGGAGGGCGTTCCCGAAAATCCAAGTGGAAATCCAATCGCGTGAATACGGACACGACGGTCGCCATTTTCATCCTCAATATTGAGCTTATCGATTTGACGAAGCACGCTTTCCATCGACCCGCCCTGAAAATCATCACCAAAAACGTACAAACTGATTTTCTTATCGGGGGACCAGAAATTCTCGATCGCATAGGTGATGCCATCGGCCGGATTACTATCGCTAAAATCCTGCCAGACCCGCATCTGATTCTTGATCGCTTCTCGCACCTGCGGAGAATCTTCAATCCAGGTGCCACCGTACTGCTTGAACATATAACTACCGTTGTCGTTCATAATCTGCAGGCCTTTGACCTGCGGATAAACATTCAAAACCTGCGATAGTTTTTGTTCCACCCAACCCCATTTTCCCTGCATGCTACCTGACGTATCGATAACGAATATGATGTACTCACTATCGACGGGTATTCCGCCAACTGCGTCGTCAGGGGCGCGACGAAACGGGCGCAAGTTCAGCATCTCTTCAGTGAGTCGTTGTCGCGCAGCCCGCAAATCCCCTTCATCGAGATTCAATGCCGGATCGTCGGTGTTGAGCAGGTTGTATTGGCCCTGGATCGTGTTTAGTTCTTTTTGTAGCGTCGTAAGGCGTAACTTCGTTTCGGACGTTTCCATTTGCACGACGCCCAGCGCTCGATTAATCACCAGCGTATCGCCACGAATATCAAACAGCTCTTCCTGTAACTTAGCGATCAGCTGCGCCAGATCTTCAGTCGTCTTTTCCAGGATGACTGGCTCGTAGATTTTGCTCAACACCAACAACAGAACGATTGCGCCAAAACCGCAACAAATACAGTCGATGAACGACAAGCTAAATGCTTCGATATTGCGTTTACGTCGCGCCATTTTAAGGCCAATCCTTGCTGATACTCATGAACGACCCACCCGTTTGATATGCGAGCAGCCAATAAGCAATCGCCGCGTAGTAATCGCCTTCCATCGGATAGAGCAAGATATTGACCGGCACACCGCTGGGTACCGCTTCAATCGCCGCGTAGTGATAGCGCAGTCTCTCACCGCCCGTGACCATGCCACGCTTCGGCTCCGGCGAATCCATTGTCGGCAGTCCATCAACCAGCATAATTACATTGTCTGGTGCCGGATTTAGGCTAGCAATAACTTCGTACGCGGATTTCATATTGGTGCCGTTCTCCGGCACGGTGCGTCGTAGCAGTCGTATCGCCTCATCCACCTGTTTACCATCGCCGACATCAAGCCAAATGTTCTCACTACCGGCCAGCACCGGCCTGGCTTCCGTATTGAAAGTGTAGATCTGGAACTGACTATCCACCGGAAATTGCGCAGATAGCCAATCGACACTCGCGACCGCTTGACGCCATTTCAGGGAGCGCAATTTGTTTGCGTCCGGCAGGTTTCGTCGCCGGATGATATTGACGATGCGTCGATCCAGCATACTGGCCGAACTATCCACCAGAATTAGAATTCTCTCACCACCCACTCTAAGGCCGGTCAGGTACTGACGATCACCGTCGCCAACAAACGACCGTACTCGGCTGCCCTCACCTTCACGCTCCTGCTCCATCGCCAACAAGCGTTTTTTCTCTTCTTCGAGCGATTCTATGTCCGACTGTAACTTCTCCACGCGCTCAATTTTGGCGAGCGTCGTCGAGTCATGTTTGATAAGTTCTTCTTTCAACTTTTCGAGCAAAGCGATGATTTGGGCGATGCGATCTTTCGCGCGAGCGTCTTCATCTTCAAGACGATCCATGGTGTTTCTCGCGAGCACCATATTCTTGCGTTGTTCTAGAATTTCGAACTCAAGCTTGATCGTTTCCGCCTGAGCGAGTTCGGGAGGATTATCGGATTCGTGCACGACTTGCGAATTGATAATCATAAAAAACAGAATTACTGCGCCAAAACCACAGCTCATGCAGTCAAGAAACGACATGCTAAAAACTTCCATTTGACGACGTCGTCTAGCCATGCACTTCTTTCGTAGTGATTAATTGCAATTCGTATCCCGGCGTTCCAATTCGTATTGCATCGCCGACCTGCAAAATTGACGAGCCATCGACGCGGTGACCATTCAGAAAGGTTCCGTATCGACTGTGATCTTCAAGCACGCATTGGCCGTTCTTTTGCAATATCGAACAATGGCGTCGGGAGACACCCGGCATATCGGTATCGAGTTCCAGGAATCTCTCACCCGCTGATTCCTGAGACCCGATAACCAACGCTAAATTCCCGATTTCGTAACCTTGATGGCCGAACAGCAAATGTGTCGGCATGCCAGTGGCATTATTCTCAGACGATTGTTGTGTGACATCGATGCCTGCCTGATCCCATGGCAACTGGCGCAATAAGCTAACCGCTGCGGAATCACCCGCGTGCTTTCGCAGGCGGGCCAACGCGCCACGCGCCGTAGCGCCCGGCTCAAGCACAAATACTTCGCCGCCAACCCTTGCCTCCAGCATATCGACCAAACCGGGTAAGCGCGCAACACGATCCGTCACCTGGATGGCAGGGACGTCTTCCGCACGAAATAAGGCGCGAAGCCGGCTCGCGATCTGCTGATATGCCGGCGCGGCCGCTCCAATTAACGCTAACGCCTCAATCTCTGCGCGATAGGTGATTTCTCCGGACTGCATCTCCATTTCGACCTTACCGTGGCGGGATGCCGAATCAATCCATGCACTCAAGTGAGTCAACAACATCTGTTCTGTTTCTGCTTTGTGCAATGGATCAAATCGAGATTGCTGCACGAAGGTCTCGGCAATGGTTTTCAACCAAATATCAGAGAGCACTCCCAAACCAACGTCATCGATCACTTCCGTGCGATCAACTTGCACCATTCCAGGCTGCGCCAGCCGAGTTAAGGTAACGCGATGCAGACTCAGGTCAATGTGAACAGGTACCGCGCCGCCATACTCGCGACGAGTCGCCGCAACTGCGGAATCGACCAGCGCACTCACGGGAAGTCCTATTTCACGTGCGATGCCGAGAAACAACCCCAGGTTTTTGGGCGACATATATCCCGGGACAGCGACGACGAGGCCACTTACATCATCCCCAACGACCGTCCAGATTTCTTCCAGCTGCTTGCTCGCAAGATCCGCCGCGCTCAAGTGAGCAAAGCGATGATCGGAGAAGGGCTTGGTATTGAGATCTGACCAAAATCGATTCTGCACTCGGCGAGGATCGATTCGCGCATTGGAATATGCATCGATGCCAGTCGATAGTGATTCATTACCAAGGTAGGCAAAACCGGGCTCACGATAGACAACTTTCTGACCGTCAAATACTGTGACGTCAGCGTCGTTCAGATGGATGGCAAGCTGACCCATGGTTTATCCGTTCAAGTGACTGTCAATCTACTTTCATGTGACGAATCAGTTTTTCGTCCATGTAAATCTGACCATCGAAAACCAATCGTTCCTGAAGCAATTGCAATTGATAGACCAGAAACATCAAGAAAATACTGATTAACAGTGCAATAAATGTCGAGTTGAAGGCAACGCCCAAACTTTGCGTTACACCGGCAATATCGCCCTGCACCGCTTTATCTGCCTGCGCAAGGGCTTCACCAATACCGCGGACGGTCCCGATAAATCCGATGGAGGGAATGGCCCATGAAATGTAGCGAATCATGGACAACTCTGATTCGAGTCGATCGGCTTCTGATTCAAAGACTATGTTGGTTATGCTCGACACGTCCTGGATATTTCGCGTCGAATTAAATCGTCGTAGCGCATTTTTAAGCGCACGAGGCAGCAACATATTTTGTCGTTCCTCGGGTAAGGCTTCAACTTGTCGAGCAAACTCGCGCGTATCCTCCGGGAGGATGCGCATGCCCTCTGCAATCGGGATAAGTTCAACATCAAGTAGGTTGCGCTCCCGAAGAATTTCTCGAGATTTATATCCCATTATTGCCAATGCCCAAAACATCAGAATAAAACAGGACTCTTGCTCCAGGTCCTTGATTAAGACCCAATTCGATCGGACGCGAATATAGTCCGGATCTGCGGCTGCCTCGATCGTCTGTTGCGCCATCACTTCTGTTGCATTGGGTCGCACAATGGAAACATAGAATGCATGTACGACGATGATTGCAATGATCAACGCGAACAGTTGGTAAACAAACTCAACGGGTATGTTCTTCTTTTTCATGGAGCGTCTCGCTTAAAAAGGGTCTTTTACGGCAGAAAAAATTTAGCGGCCTATATATTCGACGGAAACGGAATCGGCTCGTCCGCGGGTATCTCTTCTGTTGGCACAAACTCGTTGTCATCTTCTTCGTATAATTGATCGTCAAGGTCATCGTCCACGACTAATTCAGCGTCGTCGACTGCCACATCTGGCGCGTCGTCTGGCAGACCCGCAGTCCCAGGCACGACGACAGGTTCTTCGGCAGACTCATCTTCTTGAGACCAAGATACCGATATCAGCAGAATCAGGGTCAGCAGGCTGGCTAGCAATTTTTTGATCATCGAGATGCTCCGGTGGCAATACGGCTTTGCTTACTTAAGTTCGACAACAAGATCGAGGGAATGTCCGCAGTTTTACTCAACATTCCTGGCAATGCGGAAACCGACATCCGGCCGACCACTCTGACCGAAATCACGGTATCCGAGCCGCAACTGCATGATACCGGAGTGCATCCAGCTCGACCCACGAATGACGCGGTTTGAGCCGCGTGGTGGCCCTTGTGGGTCAATCACACGCTCTGTGCGGCCTGGGGTCCCAACCGTGTAATAGTCCTGAACCCATTCGGCAACATTGCCGCCACCGTCATAGAGCCCCAGTCTATTAGGTGCGAAAGTACCCACAGGCGCCGTGGAGGCATAACCGTCGTCCCACCCAGGCAAAATTGAAGCGACCAGTGTACTGGCAGAGCTTCCGGCGTAATTGCCACTGTCCCGACGCGGCGGCATGCGTCCGCCCCAGGGAAAGGTCGCCGCCTCTGCTCGCGATTGATGACGAATCGCCCATGCCCATTCTGCTTCCGTCGGTAATCGATATCCGTTGGGCGTGGGCCTAATGGGTTGCCAACGCTCGAAGACTTTTTCGTAGGCAGGTGTCAAACCCTCTTCCGCGCTAAGCCAATTACAATAATCAACAGCATCTTCCCAACCGATATTCGCCACGGGATTGAGATCACCGGCTAGTGCGACATGTAAAGTGCCGCCCGAATCATGGCCACCGCGAAAGCGGCGGTATTCGCGATTGCTCACTTCCTTGGTGCCAATGTAGAAGGGTTTGCTGATCGTCACGGGCACCAGAACTTCGTTGGCGCGCCGACCTTGCTCCCGCCGCGAGGTGCCCATCGAAAACTCACCCGCTTCCACGCGGCGCATTTCCTGACCTTGAGAACTCGTGATCGATCTCGCCGTGCTACGCGCCACCACCTCCGCATCAGACAATAATCGAACATTAATCGTTTGTGGGTAACCCGGTCGCGGTGTAACCGTGCGCGCGAATTCCGCATAACCAGCTTGTTTAACTTCGAGACGATGCGGCGCGGACGACAGATTTACCGTGATGCTACCCTTGCCTTTCGCCTGTCCGTCAACATAAACCGTTGCCTCCCCAGGCAACACGTTCACAGTGACCTGGCCTACCCTCGCCGTCATATCGACGGTAATTTCTTTGGAGGCGGCCGCCTCCAGACGAACACGCCTGGTTGCCGAGCCATAGCCTGCCTTGCTTAACCCAATCTCGTAATCGACGTCAGGTGACAAGTCGATTTTGACGGGTGATTGACCGCGATAGCGTCCGTTCACTGAAATGTTTGCCTTGCTCGGTATGGACAAGACTCGCAGCTGCGCGTTTGCCGGTTCCAGTTCAACTGTTGGCAGAACCTGATCAATATCGGCGACGGTTTCCACACTGCCATCCCACGCCTTAAACCCATCTTTGATGAGACTCAATGAATGCGATCCCTCCATCAGCTCAAGTCGCATAGGCGTCTCGCCGATTTCCTGGGTCCCCTGGTAGACTGCCGCACCAGACGGGTTAGAACTAATTTCTACATCAGCCCATTGCGGCACAAGCTGAACATCGAGTTCCTGATGTAAACCTAAACCCGGAATCGAAATGTGCTGTACATACGGCAGATAACGTTCTGCACTTACCGTCACCGAATGTATTCCAGGCTCAAGTTCAACGGGTCCCAGAGGCGCCGGACCAACGCGGGTATCATCGACCGTCACAATTGCCTCTACTTGCGGAACAGTCGATACCGTAAGCTTCCCTGGCAATTTGCGCATTTCAACGACAACCGTTCGACTCGGCTCGTCACCAACTTCGAAACTCTGTGCGACGTCGAAATAGCCTTGCTTCGCTACATTGACGGTATAGGTACCGGTACGCATAAGAACGCGTTCACCGACCGGCAGCTTGAACCAACCACCCTCGACAGACAATTCATCCATGCCTGCCGGTTGCACATCAAACTGGATGGACGTCGACGTAAACAATAACCACGAAAGCAACACCAAAACACCGATTACGCCGCCGACAACTACTTGCCACCGAATGCCGCCAGGCTCAGCAATAACCGGTGCTGCCTCTCGTGCGCGACGAAATTCGGTCGCAACGATCGTTTCCTCGCCAGCATCTCCAGCAGCAACAGCAACTTCCGGCGGTTTGGTTACATAGGCGCTCGTTTCGAGCTGAATCTTAAGATGCATTGCACCATCGGACTCCCCAACAACCACTCGCGATCCGTAAAACTGAAGCTCATCACCGGAAGCGACCTTTTGGGATGCAACCAATACCTCGCCATTGATTTCCAACGCGCCTTGATTGCCAATTGGCTGTACGAACGGCTCGCCGTCCAGCTCATCTAACAGACCAACGGCAGAACGCCCCGGCCCAGGAAGGCGGATCTCGCAATCAACTCCCGCACCGATTTTTAAAGGCAACTCACCCAGAGTCAGGCGTCGCTCACCTTCACCATCCGCAATGACGACGGCATTAAATTTCAAATTGACTCCTCACATTGAATCACAATGGGTTTCATTTCGACCTCCGGGGCGACGCGAAATTCAATACGAACATCGCGATAACCGAATCGATTGCCAACTGCAACATAAACGCCGGGCCGTAAATCAATGTTGTACTGGTCGAAGGTGCCGAATTTTCCCACTTTGAAGATGGCAACGTTAGTTAAATTATCGGACAACAGTTGCACTTGCAACGGCGTCGCCGCGCGCTTTAGTAGCCGCGACAGTTCGCTCTTTTGATCATTTAACCGCGGTCCGATTGCACCCATTTTGGTCACGTCTAATAATAGAGACGTAGCCTTTCGAATATTCACTTGATCACTCAGCGTATCAGGATCGGCTATAAGATCTGCGAGCCGCCCATGCAATCTGGCGCGAGAATTCGCGACGGCCAGACCCGTTTGGGCAAATTGAAGATCCGAATCTATCTTTAGGACATCTTCATAAACCACTATTGAGGCTTCCCATTGTTCCGCTGAATCCAACTGAAGCGCTTCCGCTTCCAACTGCCGAATCTGGGACAAGCGAATTTCCTGATCGAGCTGCAACAATCCGTCCGCCGGTTGCTGTGATTTCGGATTCAGAGCCTTCGCAGCATTGAACGCGGCGCGTGCAGACGGAAAGTCTCGGGCGAACAGCGCATCGAACCCTTCCGTCATTCTTTGCTCAAACGAAAATTGATTAATTGCAGCTTTCACCCGTGCAACAGCCGTTGCGGCCGGTTGCCATAAAGCGTCCAGCGCAATAGCATTTGCGTAGGCTGACAATGCAGCCTCGAGCTCAAGATCATTCTCGAGTTGCTCGCCCTGACTCATCAAGGTCAATACCGACTGTAAGTTTTTCGCTCGTTCGAACCCGGCCTCTGCTTCACGGTGACCCGGCGTGATAGACGTTGCCAGATCGAATAAGCGAATAGCCTCGGAACTGTCGGTGGCTTCGAAGGCAGACCAGGCGGCAGCCAATGTTTCCTCAAATACCTCGTCAATCTGACCAAAGAATGGCACCAACAGCTTACTGGCCTGGCGGTACCTTTCACCCGCAAGACGATAGTTGCGGTCAATATAGGCTTGGTCACCGTCAGCGTAGACATTGACTGCATCAAGATAGCCTTGCCCTCCCCATCGATCGATTGCTCGATACCGCAACCTTTCAAGTTGCGATAACAAATCACCAAGCGCGATATCCGTTTGCGCTTTCACTTGCGTAGCCGATGGCGAACCACCGTCTTCGATGTTTTCGTTAAATCCAGTTGATGAGCCATCGCGTCGCGGTGACACCTCCCGTTGCCCCGTTTGTGAAACCGTATCGGTCGTGGCCTCAGCTCCAGTGCCTTCCTTTGATTCGTCACTCGCGGCATCCGACTCTGCCGTGAGCCCCGAATCAGCGCTGCGTTGAGGCCCATTCTCAATGGACAACTTTGGCAACACGAACACGACTAACAGCAGGAGAAGTACAGCGCCTGCCAACCCTGCATACAACGTATGAGGCGATATGCCCTCCGTCGATGTTGCGGACGCAACGGGATCCGCTTTTGCCTGGTACTGGCGACGCTGAATAGGCTCCGCCGCTACCGATTGCACAACCTCCGCATCCACCGCCTCGCCCGGCACGTATTTGGCGCTCGCCGGGCCAGCAGCATAGCCCGCGGCGGCCAGTCGCGCCGCCACGGTCTCCGCATTGGGCCTAGCAGTGTTTGTCGCTAGCATGTCGCGAAGCAACATCCGCACCGGCTCGGGCATCGCCGAACCTGTGCCATCCGCCACTTCATCGTTAATTTCGCCGTTCCGAGGTGGTGATCCTGTGGCCAGCTCATGTATGAGCACACCCAATGCGAAAATATCATCGCCCGCTGTCGCCGATCCTCCCGCAAGCTGCTCAGGGCTACTCGCGACCGGCGATCCTCCTCCACTTATTTCAATCGGGTCATCGCTATCCGCGGCCACACCGAAATCGGCTAGATAAGGCAGGCCTCTACTATCAAGCAGGATATTCGAGGCCTTAATATCGTGATGCACAACCCCCTTGCCATGTGCATAGCGTAATGCATCAGCAATCATGGCAATTGGCCGCAACGAATCGGACAAGGGCGCACCCGTCAGGACACCAATATCCGTTGCACTCACATACTGCAGGCTATAGAAAGGACCTGCAGCATCATCGTGAAACTCGAAAATGCGCACAATATTGGCGTGCATCAGACGCGTGCCAATTCGCCATTCACGTTTGAGAAGGGCGGACTGCATCGAATCGTCAGTCGCATCTAACCTGAGAAGTTTGAGTGCGACCCTAGCGTCAGTCCGGTCGTCACTCGCCAGCCAGACGTCGGCATTTCCGCCAGCGCCAAGCGGTCGTATCAGTGTGTACCTGTCCGCGAGACGCGCACCTGCAGTGAGGATCCGCATCATAGTGTCCGGAATCGAATCTATCCGGTGGGTTGTGGTTGGAGTTGCCCCCGAGACGGATCGCTTACCTGAATGATTTCAGCAAAGCCCGTTTCGGTTTCGTATATATCACGAAGTAGCTTTCGCCAACTTTCATACTGAGCCTCTGCGGTTCCGGTCAGGCGTAGTGTTTCGCCTTGCACTTGTACAACCATGGGTGCGGCTTCGGCAACGAACGATTCAGAAAGTTCTTTAATTTCTTCGCGATGGATATTCGCAGATCGATATTGTCTAAACGAATTAATGATAGTATTCCAACCCTTATTTATTGCTACGTTCTTCGCAATGCGCTCGGCTGAATAGTAACCGCCATCCGTACTTATGCTTGCTGAACCAACGACAACTGCTGCACCGATCAACGCACGCCGCATTGCGGACTGCCGCGTCTGACGATATGCGACCGACTGTTCTCGCGTTCGTTTTCGCCAACCCTCATACGGCAGAGCAATGCCGTAATAGAAATTCGCGTAATGCTCATTGAGCGTGTCAACGACCAGTCGATCTCGCTCTCTAATCTGCCGCATTCTGTCGACCATCGGATCATTTTCAGCGGGTAGTCGTTGCACTGCAATTCGCCCTTCATCGTTCAGAGCTAGATGTTCTCCAAAAACATCGGGTGCCATATCGCCAAAGAATTTCAATTCAGAAACCTGACGAATGCGAGCGACATCTTGCGGTTCTATGGTCAGAACATGTGTGTGCAAATCATTAGCAAAATCATTAAATACTTTTTGATACGGATCTTGCGTTTTGTCGCGATACTCCGCATAGGAAGAAATACCAGTTTGCATTGTATAAGAATTTTCGAACCAGAACTGACCTGTCGCATCGACTGCTTTCAATCGAACCGTAATAAATTCACCGTCGGACTGATCAATTACGCCACTAACAAGAATGTCAGTCGATACATCAGGACTTGGAACAACTCGAACCGCGCCCCAAAAACCGGTCCCCTGAAGTGTCGTCTTGATGTGATAAGGCAGGTAGCGTGCCTCTGCCATACGAACTTCAGGATAGATACGTGATTTTTCGGAATCGTTATTATTGGGTACACCAGCGTCAAAGTTCAGAATTCCAACGTCCAACAGCAAACTTTCAGAAATTTGCAGTGAAGCAACATCCAAATGAGACGTTTCCGCGTGAATGACTTCAGACACGGTGCAACCAGACATAAACCCAGCGCTTAAAATCAACGCGACAAACAACTGCAAATTTGTTCTCATATTATTATTCTGCTTCTATTTGCTGATCCTGATTCATCTTGAGCTGGTTAAATCTGACCGTCTTCAATTCGGCCTAATTTAGATCGTTATATGAGCGGTACTCTTCCCAAAGACGTTCGCGCAAGTCTGGATCACTTTCAGAAATGGCCGCTTCGCGAAGTTGCTTCGCCACAATATCCTCGCTGACCAAGTCCGGGATATCCTCCGGCGTGCGAGATTTGATCTCCTCATCGCTCATGCCTCCGATGGACGCCTGTTTTTCTTCCGGAGGGATCGCTACGCTCCCGGGTTCGCCGGACGCACCACCGCTACCGTTCCCGCCGCCACTGCCGCCGGAGCCTTGAGACCCTAAACCGACGCGTCCTGAACCTGCACCACCCTCTTGGCCACCAAAGCCTTCCGTGTTTCGACCAACCGTTGAAATTTCTCTTTGCTCTTCTGCAAGGACCTCGTCAAAACCGCCGACCGACTCGTCTAATGTTTTTTCAAGTCGCGCTTTTCGATCTGCTTCACTTTCGCCCGGGTACTGACCGACGCTGCCATCGCAGCTTTGATCCGGTCCACCCCAACCGCCTGTGCCGCCCGTCGCCCCACCTTCGCAATCCGTACCATTGGCGCCACCACTGCCGCCGCTACCGCCTCCACAGGCGGCAAGCATCAGGCAGGTGAAAGCCAACACTAGCCTCGTGCCAACAGCGAAACCGATTCCTTGCTGCGTTCGCGCCATCAACTCACCCTAACAATAGTCTCATTTGATATAGTGCTGCTGGTAAGCCAGCGGGTTCATAAATTAGTATAACAAGGCCCACGACCCAGACGACCGGCACTACCGAGGTATCAATGAAACAGCTCTATTTTGTTCGACATGGTCAAACCCAGTGGAATGCAACCCATCGGATGCAGGGCCAGTTGAATTCAGATTTAAGCAAACTGGGCCGATCCCAGGCAAACATCAACGGACAACTGCTCGCGCAACACGACATTGAAGCACTCATCGCATCACCCCTCGGCCGTACTACACAAACCGCCGAGATCATCAACAAGCACCTGGACCTGCCTATCGGCTTTGATGACCGCATCAAAGAGTGGGATTGTGGCGACTGGAGTGGTCACCTCTCTGATGAGGTACGTAAGCAGTGGCCGAAAGAATGGCAGGCATTTGAGACAAATCGCTTTCACTACCGTGGTCCGAACTGTGAAAACATGCCCGACATGATCGCGCGAACCCAACCATTTCTGAACGAATTGACCAAACATGAGGCCACCAACATCGCTATCGTGTCGCATGGCCTGATCGGTAAAATCATGGTTTCTATGCTCCTTAAGCTAGACGAGCAACAAACGCTCGAATTTGGCCAATCCAATGACGTCATTCTCAGAGTCACAATAGATAACGACCAGGCAACGGCTACTCACTTCATCAATGGCAAAGGCCCGTTCGACGGCCACCAATCGAAATAGGCTTAGAGCTCGAACCCGATTTGCAACATGCCATCTGGCCTGTATGATGGCCAACTTTTTGAAAGCCTACTGAAAAGTATCAGGTCTCTTTTATTAGATGAGAATATTTCTCCTACTTTTATTTTCAAGTGTCGCCATCGCAGACCCTTTCGCATTGAAGCAAGAGGGCAATCTGATGCGCTTACAGGGCAATTACGCGGGTGCCCAGCAGGTTTATGAACAGCTGGTGACAAGGTACCCCGAAGACGCAATCGGCTATGTGTTCAACCTGAACACCATGTTGACACTGCTGACGTGGGACAGAAACCAGACAAGATTCGATGACCAAATCAGACAGGATGCGGCGTCAACTTTCGATATTTGCGAACGCACCATCTCCAACGATGTCAGTAACTATCTCGCCTACTACTATTGTGGACAGGCGCATATGACGATGTCCTATCTTTCCGCAATTCGCGGCGAGTACTATCAATCTGGACGACATGCAAATCTCGCCATCAAGCAACTGGAGCGAACACTCAAGCTAAACGAGAACCTCGTGGATGCGAAAATGCATCTTGGCATTGCCTACTACCATGCCGATAATCTACCGCCGTTCCTCAAGGCGCTATCCTGGTTCCTCTGGTTTATACCGACGGGTAATGCAGATAAGAGTCTGCCCTATCTCGAAGCCACCACAAAGCATGGTTATTTCTTTAAGGATGTCGCCAAGTTCTTGTATGCAGACCTACTCATCATGGAAGGCGACCAACAAAAAGCGACAGACTTGCTAGAACCGTTGTCCAAAACCTACCCCGGTAATTCGCGAGTGCGTTTACGGTACATCTCGTTATTATTGGAGCAAGCATTGTACAAAGAAACAATTTCCGTCGGTCAGCAGTTCCTCAGCGAACAGCATCAAGACATTGACAAGGATCTGGTCCGACTGTGGATCACTCGAGCACATCTAGCACGGAATGCTGTTGATAAAGCCAGGGATACGTTCAAAACGATCAACCTAAAGATCGATCAAAACGATGATTTACCACCCTGGGGCTTGCACTGGCTATTGCTGACACGCGGCCAGATTGCTGATCTTGATAATCGTCGGAACGACGCCGTGCAAAACTACCAGCGAATTATTGATGACGATCATTACGTCAACCCTGTGATCCTCACTATGGCTCGAAAGGGCATTGCAAGCCCCTTCCGTCAGTGATCACAATCTCGGCGCCTATCGCTCACAACCTAGATCGTTAGACACCGGGGCATCCCGGAACATCTCAAAGTACGCGGGACATAAACTACTCTCACCCTGCCCGGCCCGAAATCGATTAATAATCGCAGCCACACTCAATCTATCTGATGTCATTCTTACACCCGCATCGATAGCCGTATCAAAGACCATAATACGCGGCGTAGCGGCGCCTGCATTTTCCCAGGGGGACCACAGAATCTCCTCACCGTCGCGGCCAAAACCGGGTTGGCTCTGCCACGCAAACTCCGCCCAATAGGACATCATTGTCGTGGACAACAAATCATACTCATCCTGTAAAGAAGGCGTGAACAGCAAACGGCCTGGATTCGGAAAATTGCCAAATACAAAAGGCAACTCCACACCGTGGGCGGCACCCAACAGGTCTTTCAAATCGACAAACCCAAGATTGCGCCAGTCGTCAACATCGAACCGATACGCCCAAACGTTCGGTCCCTGCGCATCACGAAGTACACCCGCTAGCTCATCAACTGCCTTCGTGCGAAACATATCGCTACCAAATCGCCCATACCGTTCATATTGCTCCGGATCCTTAATACTAACGGGAATGCTGAACTTCGTTTCCACCAGGAGCGGATCAAAACTGGTGAACAGTTTGATTTCGTCCCGGTTCCCACCAATAATTATGGGAACCGCGTTGTACTTTGCTGAATTAGAAAATATGACTTTCGTGTCTGTCTCTCGAGGCAGCACATAGCCATCTGCAAATACTGTAGGTATCGAAAACATACCCCCTAAACTCAGATCATAGGATGCGAACAACTCATTAACAGTTCTACCCCGCAGATAGCGAGCAAGATCCTGAGGATTCGACGATTTAATACGCTGTTTCGCGTTTGGCCTATCAACCGCTAGGCCATCCTTGCGCATCAGACCGACAAGCACCTCATTACTGCTATAGGATCCCCCGGGATGCGCCGCATCATCTACAAGGTTCTCCGCGCGATCTACGTCCATCAATTCGAAGGCACCACTTTGCACAATCGCCTTATGGAAGAGGCCAGTCGCAAGCGGTGATGCCATCAGAGACAGCACATTGGACCCCCCCGCAGATTCTCCAAATATCGTCACATTATTGGGATCACCACCCAGATAGCCGATATTGCGCTGCACCCAATTAAGCGCCTCGATCAGATCGAGCGTGCCAAAGTTTCCAGAATTATCTTCAGGAGAAGCGTCATCTTCACGCAGCACCTCGTGCCGGAACCAACCCAGTGGCCCCAAACGATAATTAACCGATACCACCAACACGTCGTGCTCGGCTGCATAAAGCGCCCCGTCATATATCGAGAGATCCGCTCCCCCAAGGGTGTTTCCGCCACCATGTATCCAGACCATGACAGGTCTACGCTGGTTCCCCTGGGGTATTTTTTTCGCATGGAAGAGGGGTGCCCATACGTTCAGTTTCAGACAATCCTCATCACCAATGGTTTTGCCACCATCCCCCGGCAGCAAGGAGATTTGCGGGCATCGTTCTCCAAACTCGGTAAACTCACGCCGACCCTGCCAGGGTCGTGCAGATCGGGGTGCTTTCCATCGAAGAGCAGCGACAGGAGGTTCAGCATAGGGGATACCTAGCCAGGCATGCGCATCCCGGCCACCCTGCATGCCAATAATTTCACCGGTGCTTATCGACCGAACAGAACTTGGTGCAACGATTTGTGGTGGTGGATCTTCCGGAGACAAGTAACTGACAACAGCGCTGATACCACCAGCAATCAGCACCACAAACATCACCAGTACAAAAATGAGTATTCTCACAGTTAGCCCTTTCTTCGTATGGTTTGGCCCTGTCCCTGTGGCGTACCTAAATATATCACGACATAAACCGCGAAAAATGTAGCGCTTTTGTAACCTATTGTTGCGGCAGCAGCTTATTGATAAATGCGCTCATCTCCCGTTCGGACTGTTTGTCACCCTTCTCAATCGCGACGGGTAAGCCTCGTTGAAACACGTCCAGCGCACCGGCGTCATCTTTCTGCTTTGCCAAAGCCTTGCCCAGCAATTTGTAGGCTGCGGTGTATTCGGGATCCTGCTCTATACAGGCCTGGAAGTGTGGGATCGCTTCGATATAGGCTTTCTGGTTGAAATACGCACTACCCAGGCCAAATCGCAGCATTGCACTATCTTTGCCCTGTGCGAGCATCTTTTCCAGATTGTCCGTAATCACCATTGCAGCAACGCTATAACTATATCGTTCCCCTAGGTTAGCTTAATTCGGGATCAGGATGAGCATTTCAATTTTTCATTTGTCGTCTTTGGCTTGAATTTTCCTTGCAACCCTGTAATTTCGGTAAGTCCAAGGACTAACCGGATCACAGAATCCAGCGGGAATGGCGACAAACGGAGAAACTGGCCTTTCGGAGACCATCAGACGCCTGAACGAAACAGCCAATCTGGACCTGACAGAATGGTTCAAGAGTCAGGACTGGCTTGGTCTGAGCGAGAAAAACGTTGCTGCATTGGAAGCGCAATTGCGTGACGTATGGAATCTTGGCAGAAACGTTGTACTGCAATGGTCACAGCATGAAGACAGCATTCAAATTCTCGCGGTACCGCAATATCTCATCGCTTCCCACGATACCCATTCGGACGAAGAGCATCAGGAATTTGTTCGACACTTATTGACCGGTGATAAGCAGGTCAGCATTGAAGACCTCGAGCAAACTTCCAGTAGGCTGGGGTATCCAACAATAAATATCAGTCTCGGCAGAGGCGCCTGGCGCCTACCTGGGATTCTCACCAACGAGATCGTCAAACGTTTTGGCACTAACTACATCGAGGATCAGGCAGTCGCACTGTTTGATATCGTGGGATTTTCTTTATTTACGCCCCTTGAACAGGTCGCACAACTAAACAGTCTGTCATATTCCCTGAACTCCGCGCATGCAAAAATGCTCACCAAAGAACGGGACATTAGTTTCGCGCGTTCGACCACTGGTTATGGCTTTTATGTCTGGAATCGAGACAACAGCGTCGAAGCAAATATCAACCTGTATCACTTTATGCATCTGGCACTCGCCGATAACGCCATCGCCCGCTCCAAGTCCAGCGGTAATGTCACACCAGAACTACGGGCCGCTTTTCACGTCGGTAGCCACTACGAGTTCTATCAGGCTGAAGGACTAAACCCCACCAGCGCCTATTTCATCGTCGGCGATGTCACTATTGAACTCGCCCGCATGGTCGATCAAACCAAGCCTGGCCAGGTGCTCGTTGGCGATTTCCAGGCACCAATGACTAACGAACATACCGGGGAGACTCAGCGCGTTGATGCTGTACAGTTTATTCAGCTCACCCAAAGCACGCTATCGAGCCTTGAAGGGTTGGAACTTTCTGGTGAACCGGTAGACGCCATTCGCTGTTATCTGACGGGTAACCGCATTAACGATGAGTTCGAAGTCAGTGCGTACACCATTACTGACAAACACGGTTTGTCACGAAAGGCCTATAACGCCAAGATAAATATTTAGCGGGAAAACTCTGCGCCAATTTTTCTTGGACTTCAGGATAGCGAATTAGACCATCACAGTTAGGTCAGGGAAAAATAACGCGCAGCATTGTCCCAATAAATTTTACGGATACTCTCCTCACCAATGGGCTGGTTCTCTAAAGCAGTAAAGCCTGCTGGCCAGGTGCCATCTGGATGAGGGTAGTCTGTGTTAAACGTAATGTAGTCATCACCGACGAGGTCAATCGCCGCCGGTAAAGTCATTTCGTCTCCTCGACAGGCAACTAGAAAGTTGGATTTGAAATATTCTGTTGGCCGCTTCTTGAGCAATGGATGCTCTGCATTTCCGGAAAAGTCACAGTGTTGCTCCATGCGTTGCAACCAGTAGGGTAACCAACCCGCATCCGCCTCTACATGTAGAATTTTAAGCTTTGGATGATTCTCGATCACACCAAACCAGATCAGCGACATCATCGCCACCATCGCTTCAAAGGGATGCGCTACGATGTGACCCGACGTGTGGGTATGCATACGGTCGCCAAAGGATGGCAGGTACGGCGAACCTGAATCATGGATGCAGACCGGTTTGCCTATCTCCTCCAGCGTCGCCCACAGCGGTTCAAGATCCTCGTGATAGAAATTGCGCGCTTCAACTGGATTCGGCCGCATGTAAAAACACGCGGCACCCGCCGCGCTCATTCGATTAGCTTCTGCTATCGCATGGGATGGTGATTGCACCGGTAGCATGGCGGACATCAACAGCTGATTGGGTGACGCACTACAATATTCAAGGCTCCAATCATTATAGGCACGACAGCAGGCAGCCAGCAGGTCTACATCATTAAACGGCTTACCCAGAAGCTGACCCCCGACCGTGGGATACAACACCTGGGCATCAACCCCCTGTTCTTCCATATCGGATAATCGACTCGCTGGACTAAATCCCTGATCGCGAGAACGTTGAAATTTCTGCATGCCGGCATCAACGGCTCCCCGGAAATCCTCAGAATCCATAGGATAGTTGCCATCCTGTCTGGCAATCGGCTCTCCCTCAACCAGCATACCCTGCCTGCCACCACCCATATCGCCTGTCGCGGGGGCTCGATCGGCAAATATCGGATCGATGTATTCCGCCCACATATCAGGTGGTTCCATTTGATGGCAGTCTGTATCTACTACACGGTACCCGTTTCGCATCCCCTATCTCCAGACTATTGCGACATAGTTTCAAGTATAACTGTGTACGCCCCATTATTCTTACCGTGGAAGTCAGGTTGACTGTGTCTCACGAAGAGAATTCAATGGTGACCCAAAGACAAACTGGTCAGCACCATGACACTGGTCGTAGATGAAATCTGGCAGGGCCTTAAGGCCGGTGAAATTGCAGCTTCGCTCCCCGACACAACCGTGGACGATGGACAGCAACTGCAATTGCAGATACTCGATAAATGGTTGGCGGCTGGTGAACAGTTGGGCGGCTACAAGATTGGCCTAACCTCAGGAACATCCCGGGATATGTTTGGCCCCGGGATCAGACCGTTTGGTTACATCCTCAAAAGCAGAATCCTGAAATCTGGTAGCACTGTACCTTTGCACACCATCGGCAAAATGGGGGTGGAGAACGAGCTGGTATTTCGCGTAGCCGAGGACGTGCAACGCACCGGCGTCACCGCAGCGGATGCAAAGAATCTCGTCGATGGTGTAGCACCGGGTTTTGAGATCAACCAGGTCCGCCTGACTACACCCGCATCACAGGGCATTCGTGTCGCTGAGAATTTAACGCAATGGGGGATTGTGTTCGGTGATTTCGTCAGTATCGATCAGGATTACGAACAGCTTAGTGTCACACTATCTCGGGATGGCGAAGATCTACAAACAGTCGCGGCTGCTGGCCATATCGATGATCACTTCGCTTCTATAGCGACATTGATCAATCGTTTGCATCAATTTGACAGAGGTTTAAGTCGTGGAGATCTACTGATCACCGGTGCCTATACCCGTGCTTCGGTACTTGATCCTGGTCTCTGGCAGGGCGATTTCGGTGTACTTGGTCAAGTGAAGTTGGAGGTCACATGAAAATCCTAATTATCCCCGGACTAACCCTGCCGGAAGTCCCCGAACAGGATCTGGCGCGCATTCAGAAAGCTGCCGGGCACAATGCTCAGATTGTGATCACCGATCACAAGGACGCTGGTGATCATGCCGCGGATGCAGAAATCATTCTGGGCTTTGTGCCCAAACCATTATTTATGGCGGCGCCAAAGTTGCGCTGGGTACAGTCGATCTCTTCCGGCGTTGATATGTTTTTCTATCCGGAATTTATCGACAGTGATGTCGTTCTCACCAGCGAGAAAGGTCTGGTGGGCGAGCATCTTGCGGACCATGCATTTGGTCTGCTGCTAATGTTGACAAGACAGCTCGCAACCGCACTTCGTCATGGTCCCGATAGTTGGAATCATCGTCCTGAAATGCGTTACCAGGAAATTGAACTGACCGGCGCAACCCTGGGTATTTTTGGTTTTGGCGGCACTGGCAGAGCCATGGCCAGACGCGGCGCTGCCTTTGGCATGAACTGCATAGCCCTCGATCGAGACCCCGTCCCCCCGAGTGATGAGGTCCAGCAGGTATGGCCCAGCGAACGCCTGCCGGAACTACTGGCGACGTCCGATGTGCTCTGTATCTGTTGCCCGCTAACCAATGAAACCAGGGACCTATTGAACCATGAAGCATTCCTGACCATGAAGGAGTCAGCGTATCTGGTCAACGTCACTCGGGGAGAGGTAATGGACGAAGAGGCATTGGTCGATGCGTTGCAGACAGGAAAAATAAGGGGCGCTGCACTGGACGTTGCACCAAGAGAGCCCCTGCCTGCTGATTCTGCATTGTGGTCTATGCCAAATGTCGTTATGACCCCGCATACGGCCGGGGCAAGTCAGTATCGTATGGCGCGAAATCTCGACAGGTTTGTCAATAATCTAGAACGATACACAACCGATCAACCACTCGTGGGTATGATCGATAAAGAACTCGGCTATTAACTTACGTGAGCTACGTGTACTAAGACGGGACTATCTCATCGTAGGATTTCCGCGTTTCCTGAAACCGCTCGAATGGGAATTTGATGGGAACGCCCTCGATCGCAGCGAGCAGCATCATCATATGTGCTTCGAATCCAGCAGCAGACCGCGCGACAACGTCATCGCTGGGTACATTTAACGTCAGCGTCAATTTTGTCTGTTCCCCGCTTGGTGTTAGCTCGAACCGCAGTGGCCGGGTTGGCTCACCCGGGCTGCTCCACGAATATTCAATCAGCGTACCTGCTGAATAGGCACTGACCTCACTATCGATAACAATACCGCTATCTCCGAAGTCCAGTTTCGCCGCACCACCCTTGTTGAGTTCGATAGATCCCGGCGCCAGCCAGTTAACAAGGTTCGCTGGATCCGTAAGCATCGCCCAGACACTGACCATATCATGATCAAACACCCGGGTTAGAACTGCGGTATACCTGTCTTGATCTTTCGTAATCGTACCTAGCGCTTCATTCTGATCTGCCACTGAAGATATTTCCTATGCTGATTTTTGTTAGAGCATAGGTGATCACGTGTTGATCATCCTTGATCAGGATCAAGTTGTGTTGACGGAACCACCATCGACGGCAATGGTTTCACCGGTGACAAAGCTGCCGGCTTTTGATGAAAAATAAATAACCATCCCCGCTGCATCAGCCATTGCCCCTGTTCGGTGCATGGGCTGGGACTGCTCCACTGCCTTTTCAGCTGCTTCTGTCGCAAAAAAGGCAGCCGTCATCTTCGACTTGAACAAACCGGGTGCCATGACATTGACGTTGATATTATCCGCCATAAGATCCCTGGCCAGCTGCCGGCTCAACTGCCCGAGGCCCGCTTTTGCAGCAACATAGGAGTAATTGCGTAATGACGACGGACGTAATCCGTTAACTGATGTCACATTCACAACTGATGCACGATTGTCGTGGGAAGCAGCCTTACGCAGCAATGGCAGCAACTTCTGGGTTAGAAAGAACGGTGTTTTTACGTCGAGATCCATGACCTTATCCCAGGCTTTCTCGTGAAAATTCTCAATATCCTCGCTCCAGGTCACACCTGCATTATTGACCAGAATATTGAGATGATCCTCACGGGCCGCGATCTCGTCGGCCAACTGCTGGCAGCCTTCCAGGGTTGCTACGTCTGAGGGAATCGCGACGCAATCGCCATGTTGCGACAATGTTGTTGCTGTCTCCTCACAGGCCTCAACTTTACGCGACGACACATAGACCTTCGCGCCTGCCTTGACCAACCCTTCGGCAATCATCAAGCCAATACCCCGGGTGCCGCCAGTCACCAGGGCAACCTTGCCGCGCACACCAAAGATTTCCTCGTAAAATGATTTGCTCATCTCGTTTTCCGATAAATTTCAGGACATCAACATACTACGAACGCGGCTAACCTGTCATGCAGAGGCATCCACGTCTGCGACTGTGGTTACGGTGTGATAGATTGACTGGTCTGATATTTAGGAGAACACGATGGATTACCCACTCGCCGGTCTCAAGGTACTCGATTTTTCACGCGTGCTTGCGGGCCCCTTCGCGGGTCGCATGTTATGCGATCTAGGTGCTGATGTTGTCAAAATTGAACCGCCGGAAGGCGATGTGTCACGCAACTGGGGCAAAGTCACCGGCGGACTGTCCGGGTACTTCAATCAATGGAACGGCGGTAAACGAAGTATCTGCGTCGATATGCAGGCAGCTGGCGCCGTAGCCCTGATCGAAGAGCTGGTGAAACATGCCGATATTCTAATCGAAAACTTTCGTCCCGACGTGATGGAGCGCCTCGGTATCAACTACGAATCCCTCAGCAAAATAAATCCTGCTCTCATCATGCTGTCCATTTCCGGTTTCGGCCACGGTGGTACTGAATCTCACCGTCCGGCCTATGCGCCAGTAATTCATGCGGAAGCAGGTCTTATAGAGAGACATTCATTCCGTACCGGTGACCCATTATCTGACTATCCAGTTTCTGTCGCTGACACCAATGCCGCGCTTCATGGATTGGTCGGTCTGCTGGCGGCGCTGCATCTACGCTCGAGCACAGGCAAAGGCCAGCACATCGATATCGCGATGATGGACGCAACCGTTGCGACAGACGATCAGCTGAACTATGAGCTTGAAGATTCACATGCCACGGGTCCATTGCCCAACGATGTTTGGCAGACCGGGATTGGTCCAATTCTACTGTCTACCGACTTTCGTTATTTCTGGCGTTGTATTTCGGAAAATTTTGGTGTGCAGGAGAACTCGGATGAATCGACTGGTATGGCAGAAAAGATTGCTGCACGTCGTGAAGCCACCGCTGCTTTTATGATGACACTCGATTCCCGCGAAAAAATTGTCGAGATCATGGATGCTTTTGGCATTCCCTGGGGTGACGTTCGTCAAGGGGCGAAGCTACAGGATCAAACTACGGTAAAAGAACGTAGCGCCCTGATTGAGATTGATGATCGTGCAGGTGGAACAAGGGTGGTTTCGCAGTCTCCCTATCGGTTTTCCTCAGCGACAAGTGGGTTCAGGGGCCCGGCACCACATCAGGGTGAACATAACCTTGAAGTACTTACCGACTGGATCGGCGCTAGCCAGGATCATGTTGATACCTTACGCGAACATGGGGTGTTGCTCACAGATGAACATCAAGGTTACTAGGAGAGTGTTGGACCAATGAGCAAGGTTGACTATCTGGTGAGCACGCAATGGCTGAACGATCATCTATGGGACGAAAACCTGCGTATTCTGGACGTTACTGCGATGCTTACGAAGCAACGTGAGAATCGTGCACGGCAGGATTGTTATGACGATGGGCATATTCCAAACGCTGTGTTGTTCGATGTTGCGAGCGGCGACGGTGTTCTCTCGGATCCCAATGCAGCACTGCCCTGGACCTGGCCTACCGTTGATCAGTTTACGCAAACCATGCATGACTATGGCATTGATAACGAGACCCGGGTAATCATCGTGGCAAAATCACCGCGGGAGGGAATTGATTCCGGCACCATGTGGTGCACCCGAGCCTGGTGGACCATGCATCACTTTGGTGTCGATGTCGCCATACTCAAGGGGGGTGTCGAACGTTGGTGTGAGGAGGGTCGGGAACTCGTCACCGATTCGATCAAAGATATCTCAGGGGATACGTTTACGGTCGATGACAACTGGCAGCGCGGCTATGCAGATAAGCAGGCTGTCCTTGCCGGCCTGGACAATGCAACTTGCCTTATAGATAGCCTGTCCAGCGCCTCCTTTGACGGCTCTCGTGAAGGCTACGGGTCAAGAAACGGTCATATTACCGGGGCAATCAATATTCCTTTTAGCGAGTTGGTCAATGGTGAAACTGCAGACTTCAGATCCGAAGATGAACTTGCCGAAATTCTCAGCGGCGCACTACAGGAGCCCCGTGTTATCACCTATTGTGGCGCCGCAATCGCTGCTACCGTTGATGCTTTTGCACTTAAACTGCTCGGGCATCAACAGGTTGCGGTCTACGATGGCAGCCTGCTCGAATGGACCAGCGATGCAAGCCTGCCCATGACAGATCCATCTGCCGCGCCATAACGGTTTATACGGTTCATCGACTAACCTGTTAAGATTGCACTACCTTAACTAACAAACACGAGGACAAGTCTATGAGAAAACAACATGCCACGGGACGCCTAGACTGACCCCCACCCATCAATAACGTTCGGTCGTGGCATCAGTCCACGCGTCTCCACTTTAATCGACATGCCATTGACCTGTTCAATGGCCTAGTGGAGCAATTTTCATGAGCGAACAATCAACGCAACGCCAACCAGCCAGCATCGAAGATTTAGGCTGGCGAACATTTTTTAGTACCCAACTCACGCCACAGGAACAACGCGAGAACTGCCCTGCCCGAGTCATGGCAGTACATCGGGATGCTCTCGTTGTGCACGATGGCAGCGACGTGCGACGTGTGCATCTGGGTCGCCATTGGACAAAAACAGCCGGTCAGGACAAACCCACCACCGGTGACTGGCTATTGCTTGACCCAGCCAGAGAGTGGATTAGTCGATTACTGACACGAGAAACTGTGATTAAACGGGTATCTGCTGGTGTAAACGCAGGACAACAAACCCAGGAACAGGCAATCGCCGCTAATATAGATATTTTGTTTGTCGTGACTTCCTGTAACAACGAATTCAACGAATCCCGACTGGAGCGATACCTCACCGTCGCGCAAAATGCCGATATAGAGCCGGTCATTATCATTTCCAAGTGCGACCTTGCTGATGCGCCAGATACCTATCTCGCTCGAACCAAGGTCGTTACCGAGGTGCCCGTTGTCCTGGTCAATGCACTCGATCCCACAATTGCACCCAGTTTTGAGCCATGGCTGTTATCCGGTCAGACCATCGCCATGGTTGGATCCTCCGGCGTTGGTAAATCAACATTACTGAACACCCTCGCGGGTCACGATATTCAGGAGACGGCGGATATTCGTGAAGTCGATCAGCGCGGACGTCACACCACGACACATCGATCTATTCATCTTCTGGATAATGGTGCGCTCATGCTGGACACACCAGGAATCAGGGAAATCACTTTTGCATTCGGTCAGGAGACCCTAAGCGATATGTTCGAAGACATTGAGGCGCTTATTCCTCAGTGCAAATTCTCAAACTGTACCCACGAATCAGAGCCTGGCTGCGCGATAAAAGGTGCGATAGAAACAGGCGGTCTCGAACTCAGACGTTTCGAGAACTATCAGAAAATGTCAGAGGAAGAATCTCACAACACGCAAAACATGGACGAACAGCGTATCGAAAAGCGCCGTTTTAAAAATCGTAAAGCCGGCGCGGGGCCTCGCGACGCAAAAAAGAAACGCAAAAAACGCATCTAGATCTAAAAATCGAACCCAGTACATTTCATTTCTGGAAGGTTCATGATGGCGATGGCCTGCACGCATTATCAAGGAGACCACCATGACTGAACAGCTATCAAAAATTACCGCAGAACAGTGTGACAACCCACCGGCGAGTTACGATGATCTTAGCGTGTTGTTCCTTAACTGCACCTTAAGTCGTTCACCCATTATGTCCCACACTGAAGGACTGATGACCATTGCCAAGAACATCTTCGAAGCAAATGGGGTCAGCACTGAAATGCTCCGTCCGGTTGATTATGACCTCGCCGCTGGACTCGGCATGAACATGGCGGACACCCCTGAGTGGGAACGCGACGAATGGCCACAGATACAAGCCAAGGTTGACGCCTGCGACATTCTTATTATTGGTACTTCTGTTTGGCTTGGTGAAAAGAGCAGCGTGTGCAATCGGGTGCTGGAACGTATGTACGGCTATACCCACGATTTTAACGATAAGGGTCAATACCGTGACTACGGCAAGGTCGGCGCGACCCTGATCACGGGTAATGAAGATGGCGTGAAGCACTGCGCCATGAATATTCTGTTCTCACTATCCCATATCGGCTACACCGTACCGCCGCAGGCGGATGCGGGATGGATGGGTGAAGCTGGGCCAGGGCCTTCTTACATGGATCCAGGATCTGGCGGCCCTGAAAACGATTTTACCAACCGGAATACCACATTTCTGGTATGGAACTGTCTGCATATGGCCCGCATGCTAAAAGATGCCGGTGGATTTCCTGCCCACGGGAATCAACCCGATGCCTGGGATGCGGGATGCCAGACCGGCTTTCACAGCCCCGAGCACCAACGCTAGCGTCTAACCAATGGCCAACGGCAACGTTGGCCTATTCAATCAGGGGTCACATGGTTTATTCTGCACTGCTTTTAGTGAGGAGAAAAACCATGAGGCTTCGATTATGACTGCATTACTCAGTTGGCGGGTCCGTCGACAGGTCAGGTTACAAAGACATCTACTAGGATGTTTGTTCAGCCTCATCATCACCCTCGTTGGCTGTAGCGAACAAACACCCACAACACCAATCAAAGAAACCGAAGCTGCTGCTAAAGCCAATACCGAAGTAAGCCACCTTAAATTTACCGCAATCCCAGATCAGAACACCACTGAACTCGCCGCAAAATTTTTTCCGCTGGCAT
>Ga0209403_10000988_pt1 | contig 38498 bp, 27 predicted proteins | sample ArcticOcean_MG_C_8_FD_187440 | JGI IMG/M metagenome (GOLD analysis project Ga0209403, IMG submission 187440) | Marine microbial communities from western Arctic Ocean - ArcticOcean_MG_CB11_86 (SPAdes) (version 2) | ecosystem: Environmental > Aquatic > Marine > Oceanic | place: Arctic Ocean...
CATCGAGGAAAAACCGAATAACTCCGAGACGATCGGCGCACCGTCAGCGTCTCGGGGGATCTCGATGGTATCTTCAACGCTCACCTGCAAATCACTCATCCTCGTGCTCCTTTTTCTTATGTCGTGGTCCGTCCGTATCCAACATCACCGCCCCCAGCAACAACATCCCGGACCCTACGAGAAGCGGGGTCTGGTTGCTGTATGTCGCTCCCAGCATTACGAATCCGCTGGTCGACAGTAGTACCCATCCGCACAGCAGTTTGGCCATTCAGCGCTCCTTTTATTTCCACCATTCCAACCAGTCAGCCAGGGCGCAGATGACGCCCAGGCAAACCAAAATGGCGAGGAAGGTCCCAATGTCCGGCATTAGTCTTCTCCTATAGATAAGAAGACAGCCCGCGCGGCAGGTGGCTACGCGAGCTATGAAGCCTCAAGGTATTATGACTGGTTTTTGGCGGCTGTTTAGCTGGTCAAAAACTTAGCTTTATGACATTACCCCCGGCTCCAGCGTAGGTGATGAGAATTTTCTCAGCCTGCAGCATCTCTTTCAACTTGAGCTTTTTAACGCTACCCATCCCGGCCAGGCAACTCTTAGCCGTGGAGTAGGCGTTATTCTGGGCGCGGCGTTTGCGGCAGCGCCCACAACCCCCGCGGGCCGCCGTAACGGACTGCACTGCGCCCAGGCACGGAAACTCATCTGTAAACTTCTTGTCAGAAGCCATACGGTCGATGGTTGCGTTTTCAATTGAAACGACTGCTGGCATGCGCGGTACGCCTAAACTATGGAGGATCACCCACGGTCACGGTTGCAGTAATAGGTACCGCCTCACCAGAACCAACGCCTGATGGGCCCACATCCCCATCGCCAACTATGAACGTAGTCTGGTCGTCAAACGTATCCAGCCGCTCAAGTGTATTTTTCAGCTCTGTTACATCCTGAAACAGCGCCACCCAGAATTCTTCAGCAATTGTCCTGCTACGCACAATAACATCCACCACGTTCAATCGAAACCAGGGAGGGTCAGAGCCGGACACAGGTGCGTCTTCTGGGAAATCTTCGAGGTCAGATGGGCTAGCGACATGGTCAAATTGTGCGACTTTCGTCTCGTCGTTCGGGTTAAGTGGGATCTCTCGGTATACGAAGATCTTGGGAGACAACCCGCTAGCGCCGGTTACCGTGATCTTAATACGAGTGCCATGGACAGCGTTGCTCGTATGCGCGGTGATATCACGTTGAAGATCGATTTGGTACGACATCCTCTAATCTCCCTTATGTCGGAACCGCTCGTCCGGCGGCGTCGTCAGCGCTTTTCTTGCCGACCAGAACCGTTGTAGTCTACTACGTATTGTCGCCTGGTTGATCCCGGTTTTCTTGGCCCAGTAAGCAACTGTACCTACCTCATCATCAAGTGTCAGGTGTAGGGCGCTTCTTTGACTGTGTTCACGTGGGCGCAGCATAAGCACATCACAGATGGGCCATTTGTAGGTGGATAGTCTGCTACGTATCGTGGCGGCGTTAATCCCAAGTTCTTCCGCCCACGCGTCTATGCTTTTGCATTTCCCGTTGAACGTCAACATGCGTCGGCGGTTTTTTCCGTTGGGCTGTATTGTCAGGGCCTGGTGTATCGTCCACCCATAGTGATACACACGGCTCTGCAGGGTGCCGAGACTTATCCCGACCTCCTCAGACCATGCGCGCAGACTTTGGGTTTTACCTTTGTGTGAGAACACGCCAATAGCACCTTACATGTTTACTCGACTGTGGACGCCGAGCCTAGTTTTCGTGATGTATCTGTGGCACCATCTGGAGATGCGGCCGCTTGTTTAGTGTTAGGTGACTTGTGTAGCTTATCGATGATTTGCAATGTTGGCGTGGGTTGTGCCAACCCACCCAGGTCATGGAACACGTCATTATGCACAACGGGCTCCAGCCGCATCTCGCTTGGCGAGATTGGTGGCAGCGTTTTGTCCGTATAGTAACTCATGACAGCCTCCACGACGTTTTCAGCTGAGATCAGGTCCATGCAAAGTGGAACAGTCTGCGCAGCTTTCTCAACGGGTCTGTGGCAAATCGATCGGTCACTGTTGATTTGAACTACTTTGTTTCGCCAGCATCCTCGGTAGTGGCAGCAGTCGAGGATTCCGATTGTGTGCAGGAATCTGTGGGGGACTTGCATTTTTCCTGAGGCTGTTGGTCCGAATCCTCTGTTTTCGTTGACGTAGGCTTCCCACCACCACGCTTCACGCCCGCCCGCCAGGACGACACATGGACGCCGCAAGGCAGCGGCAAGATGCATGGCAAACGTAACCCCGCAGATGACTCCGTCGGCATGATGAATAAGCCTCATTAAATCCCTGATCGTGGTTTGCCCGACCATGTCCACAGCACCGCGCAGAGGCGGATGCCAGTGACCTTTACCGGATGCTCCTGCTTGTACGCATGTGATTCCCAGGTGCTGCAGTTGGTTGACTACTGCTTGAAATTTTCTTGTTTCCCATACCTTGGCTGTGAAATCTGACTTACCGCCCGAAACGACTACCCAGTAACGTCCGTCGAGTATCGGTTGTTTTTCCCCGTGCGACAGGTGCACATCCGGCCACGGGTACCTGAGTTGAACATCAGTGCCGTACTTTCTGTTGAACGCCCTGTGGAAGTACGAGAGAAAATGGATGGTTTCATTGTTCTGTTCTTTTATTCCCTTGCCGTAACAGATCCTGAATAACTCTACATCGGGATCTGTTGGCTTCAGCCTCGTGATGTGTGGGTTATTGCGCCAGAGGGACATGCAGGAGGTTTCCACGCCGATGGCAAACTCCTTGCTGTACGTGAGCGCCAGGTCACGCACAAGTGCTGTCAGTACGAGTGTGTCTCCTGGTGCGTGACTGTGTTGTAGGATGATTCTCTTTTGCCGCATGATTAGGGTGAGGATTTCTCTCTGCAAGTCTGCCGGGTGAGGGGCTGGCCATCATCATTTGGGCAATTGCCTGGTACGCCGCAGGGAGAAACAGGTAGCCCAGCTTCGGCAACTGGTTTACATTCACATATTTCGCCGGGGTGTGCCGGGCAGGTAGTAAGATCGTGATTGATATCTAATACCCATTGGCCAGTTGTTGCGGGTGGCGCCTGCGTCCAGATGTACGCACAGTTGCCAAGGCAGCCGACACAGTCACCGTCATTATCGCAAAGGTTTTCTGCTATGCCGTCGGTGCGCTCAACACACTTATTGTTACTGTCGCACTTCTTGTAGACAGTCGGAGTCCCGCCTGGGCACGGAACACCCGGGGATACACAATTGTCCTCGTTAGCAATGTCATGCGCGCTATCCATTACCGCTTCACATTCACCTGTGATATCGTTGCATTTCAAGTGTCGGCAGTCGTCGTGATCGTCAGCGGTACTGCAAAGGTCGAAGCCGATACCGTCTACAGGCACACAGAAACCGTTCACGCATGCCAGATACGTGTCGGTGCCGGTAGGAGAAACATTTTCCAGAGTAGGACACTCATCGGCAGTGGTGAATTGGAAGCACTGCTTAGTAGTAGTTTGCAATCCCACCGGAGCTTCCGTTGGATAATCTGGACAACAGCAAGCAGTAATATCGTCACTGCAGGAATCTCGGTGCAGATACCACTTCCCGCCGGTTGGACCACTTGGCCGGGCCTCGTCGCCCACCACCCACTTGTACTCGCAAGTCTGATCGGAACAGGTCGCTTCTCCTCCTCCAGCATTTTCACAGTCATCGGTACATTTGCATATGTCGATCGTGAATTCTTCAGTGGTAACATCGCCGTCGGTGACTAGGTCGGTGACGCCGCAATCATCCTTTTTCGTCGAGTATTTTTGCTTGGTGGTGGTGAGCTTGATTATGCAGTCACTGCCGTTACTGCCACTTGTATCTTTTTCAAGCTTAACGTCTGTAACCGCGCTAAACGTATCAACAACAGTGAGCTGTTTTGGTTCACATGGCAGGGTTTCGTCGGGACCCGGTCCGGGTGCTGTTGGGCCGGGACCACAATCACAAGTATCGCCACAGCCATCCGCTTGATTGAGAAGTGGCGCCCATTGGGTGGTAGTATTATCCCAGTTCCAGATACAGGCGGTGTCACAATCGGCTGTCTTAGCCTCACCACAATCCAGCTTTTTACAGGGATCGCACTCCTCACACTCGACCGTGGTCGTGGTACCGAGGGTGGTAGCGCTGCAATCTTCCTGGGGAGGTAGTACAACCTCTGCGCCCTCATCACAACAATCACCGCCACCAGCTGGGGGCTGAAGCACCCACTCAAATACGCCGGGCGATGGTTCTTCACACTCGTATTCACATTCAGCGTTTGGTGTTTGCTCTTCCCCGCATTCCTGGGTGTCGGTTTGACCGGATGCTGTTGGCGCTGCATCGGGCTCAGGACAATCGCAGGCGTCTGGCTGGCATGGCGTATCCAGCGTCCACTTGAATACTGCCCCACCAGGCTGGCCACCGGCAGTGTTGAAGACGCACGGTACCGTAGTTGCGTACCCGTCATCGGTCAACGCCTTGGGATCAACGCATTTTAATTTTTTAACTTCTCCATCCTGTGTGCCGTCTCCTAGCGCGGCCAGGGCTTCGGCCTCGGTCCCGCAGCCGCATTTGGTACCAGCTGGACATGTACTCGTACCAGTGACCTGGTCCCAGCGCCCAGTTCCTGCTGCATCACCAATCCATTCCCAGTCGCAGGTACCAACATCGCACAGGGCAGGGAGGTCGGCTACCGGTACGCAACCGCCGCAGCTGGCGCCCGCCCCACAACCGCCAACTGGTAGGAGAGACCATTCACCTGGAGGGTCGTTCCACACATACGTGCAGTCACCGCAGCCGGGTTCGCAGGGAACTTTTTTTATGGTACCAACTACATAGTTGGTATCAGTTGGCGCTGGGCCACATTGACAGTCAGCTATGCAGTTACTGGATAGAAGAACCCAAACGATGTCTGCGCCGGGCCCCGTTGGATCAATATCCAACACATACGTACATTCCTTATCACTGCATTTGCAGTCTGATTCGCACTGTGACTTCCACGTACAGTCGTCTTCACATTCAAACGACCCATCATCTCCATCGGCACCTTGTGGTCCCATTGGTCCCATGGGTCCTGTGGGCCCTATCGGCCCTATCGGCCCTATCGGCCCTATCGGCCCTATCGGCCCTATCGGCCCTGTGGGCCCTTGCGGTCCGTCACTTGGACCTTGCGGACCAATTGGTCCTTGCGGACCTATAGGTCCCTGTGGGCCGCCAGCGGCCGCCTGCGGACCCTGCGGACCCTGCGGGCCAATTGGACCCGGCGCAGGTACTTCTATCTCCAGATCAGGGCAGTCGAAGATTGCCGGAGGCGCTTCCGGAACATCACAGTCCCCAATGAAATTGAGGCTGCTAAGCGACGAAAGCGACGAAAGGCCGGGGCATTTATCCGGATCGAAGATTGGCTCGGTCATTCGTCGAAGTCCATTTCAACGGTGCTAACTCACCCAGCTTCGTTGGTAATCTTCGGCCAGTGATTCAGTGGGCATTGAAACGCACGACCACGCGCCTTGAGATGCAGTTGGCATCCACATTGCATACAACGATTACCCTGGCGCATCTTATCAGGGCAATCGTCACAGACTGCCAGGCGCTCTTCGTACTGCTCTTCCGTCACCGTCTTCATTCCATCGAAGACAAAGTCCTTCAGTGACCTGGCCAGGTTCCACGCCTGTCGCGCTACTGGGGGTGGTTTCGGGGATGCTTCGTCTACTTTTGTTGGGGTGACTGCTTGTTGGTCACCCGGAGCCATCATTACAGCAGCAAGCTGTGTTTCGGCTATCTTCACGAACTTGAGCGGGGTGGTGCAGTGAGGGCACTCCACCTTTGCGCCCTCAGCCTGCATGGGCGCAGACATGAGTACGCCGCACCCAGGTGCAGGGCAAACAAACTGACTGACTGGTGGCGCTTCCTGTTCCATGGGCGTGCCACCCTCCGCGTCATAACCTGGCTGGCCCGGCCCTACGCCAGACTCCCATTTGTTAAACCATTCCTCCGACGTTTTGCACAAGTGGTGCATCGGAGGAGTCTTGGTTATTTTGTGCCGGACGCATTCGCCCGGTGCTTGGCAGTCACATGGCACTATGGTCAGTTTCCTATTCGCAGCAGCGGACAATGTTGGCTCCGACGTTCGATGCGGGTGGAGTCGGCGGCCCGCACGCTCCGGTGCAATCGTTGGATGTTAGGGTGTAGCTGATGCCGGTCCACATGAAGCTGGCACATCCGCACGAACATGACACATCACACTCCAATGGATCGGCCAGCTCGGCACCAGTGGGCACGTCTTCGTCGGAGGCGACGCCGACCGGAGAAATTGTTACCCCGCCACCAGCCGTGGTACCACCAGGTATGGCTTCCCCGGATCCTACACTAGGCGGCGCAATAGACAAGCCGCCGCCACTAGGTATGGGCACCCAAGTGGATCCAAAGTCTTCCGCAGAATCGACGCCAGCGGGCGAGATAGTTAAGCCGTCCGGCGGGACGCTGCAGTCTGTGTACGTGACCTGCGGCGTGCCTGTCGGGGTATCAGAGCCATTTACTGTTGGGGCTGAAGTTACACCTTGCAGGCCACTGGCAGTACAGCATGGCGTAGCAAGTCGCCAGTTACCACCGGTTAAAGTAACAGCAGCAAGTGGTCCGTGATCCGCGCCAGTCAGCGGCGGCGGCTCCCAAATCCACTTAGCGGGCAAGTAATCCTGCGAGGGACAACCAGGACCACTGATAGCGGCGGTAGCCGTGGCACCAGCGCCGTCGCCTCCTGATATGGTGATGATAGGCGCGGTCGCATAACCGGAGCCGCCGTCAAGAAGAGTAATTGCAACAACACTACCGTTGTAAATAATGGCTGCCGCTGCAGAGCACCTTCCGTGGCCGTCTTCTACTGTTACCTTGGGTGCGTGTGTGTAACCAGAGCCGCCAGCGGTAAGTGACAACGCGTTAACGCCCCCGCCAATAGTTGAGACGTTGCTGGAGTCTTCCGGCTGCTGAATTAATCCTGATTGTACAAGGTCAATGATATACGACTCGGTGCGCTCGTTACCTGCCCAGCGCGCGTTGTAGTTCTTAGCACTCTCATTTCCTGCGCAGTCCGGGAAACACACCCCGTCGTTTGCGTTACACGGGGTGGCCAACCCACTCCATGTGCTGGAAACAAGCAACTTGGTTCCATCGGGATGCACCTGGATACGCGGTGATGTATCGTAGAACGTGTTGGTGGCAGTACGGTGATGCGCGATGCGGACCATCCCGACGTTCGGATTGTCCAGGTTAAACGCGACAATTTCGCCAGCGAACAGGCCGCCCTCGCCGAGTTTAACCCCGGAAGGAAGATCCGGATCAGTTATGACACCGGCAGCGTCATCAGGGTCAGTAATTTTCTGGCGATAAGCTGACCCATATGACACGTATACATAGGCAGCGTTGCTGATAACCGCTGCCGGATGATCTCCCGGAGGAGCTACCGCGTAGGACGGATATGCCGAGTATTGGTCCGTCTTGTTATGCGACCGGGGACCACCAGGGTTATCCAGTGATCGCATGGAGTTTTCTGATGTGACCCAAATACCGGTGCCGCTGGTGTACGCGGCGTTTCCAGTTGAGCCGTCCAATTCAAAAGTATCAGCGGTAATATTTGCAACGGTATGCGTGCCGTTGGCGTTGGTATTGCCCCCAACCGCGCTGACGATGATTTCTTGCCCATTCGCCAGGCCATGAGCAGTAGAGGTGATAACAATAGGCGACGCATTGGTTACCGCGGTAATTGGTGAGAGAGTGGGATGCGAATACTTGCTTGCAGATATTGTTGTTAAATCTGCGGCAATCATACGACCAATCCACCCACATGGATTGTCAACAGTTACCAGGCCCCATTTATCAACAGCACCGTCGGTACCGGAAATACTGTAACCGGTATCCACCTCGGCCAATGATTTACCGTGTACGGTTGCTAGATCTCCTCGGTTGGAATCTGGCGTACCGCCTATGAAGAATTCATTTGGCTTCTGAATGGTGTCACCAAAGTGTGACTGTGCGGTAGTCGCTTTGGAGCACGCGAATGACGGGTGCTGGAAATCGATAATCGGGAAGTGCCCGTGATTGAGCGACCCGTTTGCGACATCCGTGTTTCCATCAGCCATTGACACCGACGCTGAGTTCGTCGGCGATGTGTTCACTGGCGTAATATTGAATTCGGTCCCGTACAGAGTTGCACCAACTTCAGCAGATCCCTGGTCAGCGGGATCTGTTGTGTACGCCAGCATGTCTACTTCAAAGAATCTCCAGCTGTCCTTTGAAGTTGCGCCGCTGAAGACACCATCCTGGTACCGCACAGCGATATAGCGCCCATCTCGTGAGAACCGGACGGAGTTTGTGGATGCCCCGACGAAGACGCCATTCGACAGATACTGCTCACCTTCCGTGCTCAGCACCTGGCCAGATGTTTGATGTGAAGCCCATCCAGCGCCGTACGTGGAGTTACCGGTTAGGTTGATCGCAGCGACCACGGGCCCCGGTGTGGTAGTCGTGGCTGCGTCGTAATCCATGTTGACGATGTATAGCCATGGCTCGATGCCCTGTATTGCTTGACCATGTTTCTCCGGCTTATGCGCAGATTGATTACCAACTATGTAGTCGGGGTTTTGAGTGGCGGTGAGATCCGTAAGTTTGGTGGCATTGGAAGTATCATTTATCGTATGCCACCGGTTACCCATCATGGCGACGTACGTGTTTTCAGCCACGGTGACCTGCTGGTACCAGTCACCAGTGCCCCCTACATGGGTACCGGCATCAACGTCGACTTCAATCTCAAACGTATTGTCGGTGACGTCCGTGACCACCCAGGTGCCATTAGCTCCCGTTTGCCCCTCCACGTCGAAGATGACAACCGTATGTCCGATGGCAAGCCCGTGGCCTGACACCGTGGTGACCGTCAGCGTGGTTGAGCCAGTGGTTACACTGGTTATCGCTCCTCCGTCGACAGGCGTGCAGGTCGCGCAAGTCCCGCGGCCACCGTGTTTGAACGTCAAACCGTCAGAAGCATTCTTGTACTTCGCGGGGAACGTCGGGGTAAGCTTCCCAGTCAGCATCGTAAAGAACGGTAGCTGGAACTCGCTTACGAACTGGTAGCCGGTCTTCGTTGTATCTCCCGAACTGGCTTTACCGGCATTCTGTTGGTTTTTGTAGTAGGTAACGAAGTTCCTGTTGTCTACAACGTTATAGGCATGTTGGCGAGTAGCCGGGTTCATACTCCAGAAGTTGTTGGCGCCATCCAGGAGCGTTATCATCAATGGCTCATACGCGTCACCAAGCGGGCGTTGCTTGCTAGCCTGCCAGGCAGGCGCACTCGTTTCAATCAGTGTCTTGCCGCTTACACGATCACTGGCGGCCACGCCATTGGAGAACTTGGCGCCGCCGTCATAAATCACGAAGCGATGAGTTCCGGAACCACAGTCCGGGTCCGCTCCAGAGGGACATCCTGCAGAATATCCAATGCCGTAGTTGTAATCCCACGGGTGCCGCCGAGCACCCGGCTCCCACCACACGTTGGTGTCACGAAGTTGCAGCAGCGTGCCGTCCACATTCCAGGCTAATTGCACTGGATACATCTGCTGAACTCTGTCTGTTACGTGATACGTTTTTTGTTCCGGGGCCCATGCTTTGTACAACTCCCACGGATTCAGAGCTTGCCCGCCTTCCGAAACCGGCCCAGTGTGCGAAGTACCGCATGGGGCACGGGCACCGACCTTACATTCCTGATCCGGCGTAATTCGACGAATATCCGACTTGAAAATTGGATCGTTTACTCCGTGTTGGTGCGCTGGCCGAGTGGTGTCCGAAATCTGGTCGCAAGTTAAGTACCCCCAGTTGCCGGTACCGTTTGCAATCTGATTAGTGATAGTCAGGTCAGCAAGGGTCACCTGTACACCAGCAGTGCCAGATGTGAGCCCGCATACACCAGGATCTGGATCAGGGTCTGGATCAGGGGGACATTCATCATCGAAGTCAGGGTCGCATGGTGGATCATTTGGATCAGTTGGATCCGGGCATGTGCCGGTCACGCCGCACGTTTCATACGCGGCTACCAGTGCACAGCGGTCTGTAAGTGATCCCGCGATCCCGTCAGGAAATCTCAACTCAAACGTAGTGCTGGTCCCGGCACTGGTGAACATCAACGCAGTTGAATCACCTTCTGCGTGGCGTAATCCAAATGCATGTCCAAGTTCGTGGGCGGCAACGTACTTGATACTGTACGCGTCACCTTCTCCCCCCAAATCCGTACGCCAGTTTTCATTTTGATCAAAGAACAGGTCCCCGCGGATACTCCCGCATGAATTACAATCACCCTGACTATTGTCCCTGGTTCCATCGCCGCTACCTTCCTGCCCTGGTAATAGGCAGTATGCAAGTGATGCGCCTTGTTCAGGCTCGCCGTCGTCATCAAGGAATGGATACATGCCAATACGAATATCGCCTACGCGATGCGTGCCTGGGACTGCGTAGAAGTTTTCGGACACGCAATTCCACCAATCTATCGCACCGTGATCTTCTAAGCCCAGGTTCTCAATGTTTAGCGTAAGATCCGGGAACACTGTCTCAAAAAACGTCTTCCACTCATCAAGCGCGGCCACTACCTCGGCCATAAACTGAACATTGGTAACCGTAGGAGATGTACCCGTGTCGTATCCCCCGTAGTCCCTGAGCTCTGCTGCCTCCGTTGGCCCACCGTCCCCAGGCCCGCTGCAGTCTGGACATTCCTGGCTCTTACATACATGTATTTCTGTACCTTCCCGAATGAAACTTACAAGAAAAGTAACTTCCTGCGGACCGCAACCGGCGTCAATGTCAGCTATAGCATCACATAGAGGTGCCCACGTGCGGTCTGTTGGAAGGAAGAGGGGCGTAGCGGGGCACGCAGCGGGATCAGAGGTATCCACACGACACTCGACCGTCGACTGTTGTCCGTCGCTTATGCCGTCCGTGGTTGGAGGGTCGCATACGCATTCACCTGGGCACGGTGTCGTCAAGTGCCAGGCATCGCAGTCAATCGCCTGGCCGCTACTCGTTTGGATAAGAACGGGGTACGCTGTCAGTGCGATGTTACTGGTGGATGCGATGGTGACATCGGGAATGTCGTCGTCGATCTCCGTGAGCACGTGTGTCAACGTAACTGAGCCAATACCCAATTCCGTGCTCAGGTCAAGCGACTTAACCGTGGCGTTCTGCGACCAGGCTATGTAGATCGGGTCTAGTTGAGTACCACCGGCGAAGCTAGTAACCGTGCAATTCGACAGATTCTCGGTGATGCCGCTGTTGCCTGCGACACCGACGGTAGCTTGCGTCAGTGTTAGGGTTCCTGATCCGTTATCAACAACGGTGATTTTGCCGCCGTGACCACCAGCGTGTTCAATGGCTAACTTCAACTTGTCCGCGCTATCTGCCGCGTCTACATCAGCTTTAAACTGATTAGAGCCTGATAAGAAGTCAGAGGATAGCCACGCTGTATACGTAACCGAAGTTCCGTCAGTTGAAATGATGGTGATCTGTTCTGATCCATCAGTAACCTGCGCACCACTGAATGAGATTGTGGCGGTTGAGGCTGCATTACCGGGGAGTGAGCACTTGATGACAGTGGCTTCAAGTTCAGCAGACTGCCCTAAGCTGTCATGCCCAGTACCATAACTGAGCGGTACTTCCTCTACCTTATTGATGCTGCCAAGCTTGTCGCTCAGCACCTTGTAGGTGTAATACGCTGGTTTCTTGCCCAGGGAGCCAGCGCCGAAACGACCAACAGTATCTGTCAGTGCGAGTCGTTGGTAGTTGTTGTTGTACGTGGTGTCAGGCGTGAGAGCGCTGTAGAAGGTACGCTTGATACCTGACGCGAGATTCTGCGCGTACACCTTTGGAACGTACAGTGAATGAATTCTCTCGCTGTACGCGAAATCACTGTCGCTCGTGCATGTCGTAGGCTGAGTAGCTTCAGGCATCATTGGGAAGAAGAAGAACGGGGCAGCGCTCTCCATCGACCAGAACTCTTTACCCGTGATCTTGTCAGCGGCTGTGAAACTAGCGGGATACACAGCACCCGGATCATTGAAAATTGCCGTGATCCAGTCTGCGGTGTGCTTGGCTAGTCTATGCGGACTTGACTCGTCAGAAGGACCCGACGCCCCAGTTGGTGTGCTGTGGGCAGCGCCGTAGCTGTGAATGTCTACGATGTCGTAATACTGCTCGTAATTCAGCAACAGGTTAGCCGTTGCATCTCGTGACGTTGTTGCTGCATTAAGCTCAGATCCAGTAAGCGCTGACGTGAGCTTGCTGGCAAACGTACAGTCGGTGTCGCCGGTGATGATGACGTCGCTGGTAGTTCCGTCGGAATCTGCAAAACGACCCAGCCGCGTGGCTGCGGTTGATCCATCGGCACCGGCCGCTACCAGTGTCCCGGCGGCATCCGTGGCGGTCGCAACAGCCGCCTGGCTGGGCCGTGCAGCGAAGATAATCCTGCTGCCCGCCGTGGAATCATCAGCCGTAGTGATCGTGGCATGCATCGACGACAGGTGACCGCCTACGGTCGCTACCGAAACGTTAGTGGTATACGCAGTACTGGTGAAGATCTGCCAATCCCACTCGTTTTCGACCTGCCACGATTTTACGGGGCTGGCAGTGATAGCCGTCTGTGCAGCAGACGAAGGAGCTGAGAATGCTCCGCTCTTGTACGTGTTGTCGCCCCAGCCGCTATGCGCGCTATACCGCTTGACAATATTCGTGACGAGCGCCAGGTAGGCAGTAAGATCTGCCCCGGCCGGTAGGGTGTACTTGTTTACGTCAGTGTCACGGGCAAAGCTGGACACAAACGTGATGACAAACTCGCCATTATGGTCGACGAATAACTGATCTATCTCCTCGACTTTCAACTTAAGATTGGCGTCACTAAGATTCTTCATATCGCGGTCATAATCGATGACCATTCGACGATCGGCATTCAGTTCATTAGCTTCATCAGTCTTACCCGTGGCAGAGTGAGCTCCAAACGGGTTCTCAGTGATCAATACGGGCGACGTAGGGGTACCGGCAGTCAGTGGCACAGCATCTCCACCCGGCACGACATTTTGCGTGTTCGTATCGGGCGGGGCTACGCCATCACAGCTAACCAGGTCTACGTTTGTGATGACTCCGTCGCTGAGGTCGCAATCCGTGCAGAACAACCAGGTCGAGTTACCGTCCTTGGTACAGCTGGTGATGCAGCTGGAAGAAACGGTGGAAAGCCCTTCGATCGCTGTCACGACTTCGTCGCAGCTGGCATTCCAGTCGAGGGCGGCCGTTGTTTTATGCGCCGAGCCGCCTGTAAACGCCGTAACAGTACAGTTGGACAAGCTCTCGGTAATTGCCGTGTTACCGGCAGTACCAATCGTGGCTTGTGTCAGAGTTAATACCCCTGAGCCATTATCCGCCACGGTGATTTTGCCATCGTGGCCGCCAGCATTATCAATGGCTAACTTCAATTTGGCCGCACTATCCGCTGCATCTACATCAGCTTTAAACTGATTAGAGCCTGCTAAGAAATCAGAGGACGGCCACGCGGTGTATGTAACTGAAGTTCCGTCAGTTGAAATGATGGTGATCGTCTCTGAGCCATCAGTAACCTGCACACCAGTAAATGTGATCGTCGCTGACGCGGCTACATCATCCCCAAATCCGTAGTTCCATGTGCCAGCGCACACGCCACTGAAGTCAACGATGTACTGCGTACAGGCGGCAATCTCGTCGGCGCACTCGCTGTACGTCCACACACAATCTGAATCATCACAGTCAGTACAACCACCTGCCTCGAATACGGTATCCCAGTAGTCGCACGAGACGATGAAGAACTCTTTCCAGACAGGCAGGTGTGTCGTTGGATCTTGTGCGCGTACAACCAGCCTGCCTGGCAGCTCGGTATCAATGGTCGAAAGCGGGACGCGGTACCATCCCTCGGTATCGTGAGTGATCCCAGAACCGGATTGCCGGTTTGTGAAAGGGGCTCCGTTCTTAGATATCTCGACACCGAGTATGTCTTCCAGCGCTGTTTCTTCAGTAAGCGCGTCACTCTTGTCGAGGAACGGCCCCAATTGGACGATTGTGGCCGACCCTTCTCGAAGGTACTGCATCCTTGCATACCCTTATGTACAGGTATTTATTACTCGTTTAGCGTCGAAGTAATCGTCGCCTACGACCAGGAATTCACCCCAAACCGGAATAAACGCCCCGTTACCGCCAGTAGCTCGTACAACCAGTGGACCGACTTCCGAGGTGTCGCACTTATCCAGGTACACCTGGTACCATCCCTCGGATTCATGTGCGGGTGTGACAGACGAATTACGTGCGATAAACGTTGCACCACCATCCTTGGAAACCTCTACCGTAAGTGACAAGCTGGTCAATGGATTCGGGCTGTTAGTCGGATCGATGAACGGCCCAAATTGTACAACAGCCACCCTTCTTTGTGCTAACAGATTTGCACTATTGCGTTGACTACGATAGTAATACATCGGCCGCCGCGCGTCGACACCAGTGATTGTGACAAGTGGCGACGGTACGGCTATCGGCGCGGGCTCGTCGATAGCTGTTGGCTGGATAAACTGGTTGCCAACAACCGGGGTCGTGACGCCAGGATTTGGGGCGTCGATTCCTGGGAAAGTGATGGTTACCGCGCCCAGTGCAATTACTGGGTTGGGCACCTGGTCTGCAGGGGCGTCGATGCTCGCTGGGCGAATATTCACGCCACCAGAGACGTCCACTAACGGCCGCGGTACATCACTATCGTCAACTCCCAGCGGTGTAATCGCAAATCTTATCGTGCCGACGGCGCTGTCATCGATAGACCCGACACCGATGCACAGGTTTGGATACTCGTCAGGACAGACGCTCAAGGTTGGACTAGGCACGACCTCTGCTGATGGGATGTTGCCCGCAGCGCCGGTACCGCCGGGCGGTTGCCCTCCGGGAGCCCCCGGCGGCGGGTTACCAATGTAAATCGGGGGCGGCGCGCAGATAGTGAGGTCGCGCAAGCTCACGTCAACCACAAGCGTGTGCGGTTGCGCTGGCGGCGCGGATATGGAAACACCGTAGCCTGACGTCAGTCTGACGATGTTGCCAGTTATTCCATTGATAGACCGAACAAGGTCGAAACAGCTGGGACCACCGGTGTACAAGGCGCTGTTACTGGGAATAAGTTCCCCGGGATAACGCGGCACTTCGTCATTACACGGGTCACCCGCGCCTGACCCGGCAATCGCATTAATCGAAATCTTGTTCGCTACCGAATTCTGTGTGATGTAGCAGTTGTACCCCTCTTGGAGAATGATCGCGCCGGTGTTGCAGGTTGAATTGATGACCGGCGTGCCGGGTATTGGAATCAAACCGTCGTTGGACGCTGTCCCGGCGGTGGTACACGCTGGAGTGGGCTCCGTGCGTAAACGCTGTGCGTTTGCCAGATTGAGCGTCTGAATAAATGACTGGTCTATGTTTTGGATGCGAGCTGGCTCAAGCACGCAACCACCAGCAACCACAGTCACCGTGGTGCTATTTGGAATCAACCCACTTAGTGCGGTCAGATCGCCTGTGACCAAAAAACCTTCCCAGGCGGGGGAGTCGCCGCCGCACGCACCGGCATCGCCGGACGTAAAAATAGTCGATTCTACAAACTCTTCGGTGTACTCGATATCTGTGATGGTGCGCGTAAACGCTAACGGCCTGAGGCTCAGGTTTGAAGCGGCGCAGGTAAATGTGAACGTGTATTGCGTCCCATCGCGCGTGATACTTTCCAGGATGACTTGATGAGTACCATCTACGAAGCCATTGCCATGCCCAAGAATACAGCCGAAATCTACAACGATGCTTGACGGTAACTCACCGCCACTAGACAAAACCAGCGTGCTATCCGGGGTGAACGGATAGTTCCGGTTGGCGTTATCGTTATAGAACCCGGTCCGTGGCATTACCGCTCAACCTTTTGACCAACGACTTCAATTTTCAGTGCTCCCGCGTCTTCAAAGATGCGCAAAATTGTGTCTTCGGCCAGGTCATCTCCGGCCGTAATTTTGAAATCACCGAATGCGTCCGGTTCGATATTATTGATAGTTTGCAGGAAGGTGGGCTCAGGGAACGGGTCGGTTGGGTCGCCATCCGGCACTTCCTTGGTGCACAACGCACGTTCGAACAGCGGGTCGCCGACCAGGTCGATCCTCACGTTTCCGTTATCGTTCCGCACGACGACCCCGTCCTCGCCGACAAGCCACACAGCGCCCGTCATCAGTTCGCCTTTGTCCGTGAGGAATCCCCGTATACCTATCGCCGGGGTGGGTACCACTACCGACGCAGTAAACGTGGTAGCTGCGGAAGCAAAAAGATGACTACCCGCTGTCCATGATTGAAATAGTGCTAGGCGAGTAGCGTCGCTGAGCAGTAGCCCTGCGGGGCGTCCGTGTGTATCTGACAACGTGATAGTCGGCTCCGGTGTAAGAATATCAAACGTACCGGTTGCCCTGCTGCCCTCATCCGCGTCACCGATGTAAATTGTTGCGGTACGTGCCTCGATTACAATTTGCGAGATGTACGCATTCACCTGCAACCCAACGGCATAGATCGAAGCGTCGATGAAGGTGTTTGCAAAAAACTGACCGCCACCAATAGACGACAATGTTGCACCATCTTCAAACGGATAATTTGACTGTTCGTTTTGGTTACGAAAGTCAGGATGTAGGACGCGTTCTGGCATTAGCTGGTCTGCTCAAGATTGAAGTAGGAGAAACGACTGAGGCAGAAATTAGCGCACAAGCCGTACTTGCCATCCGAGGTGGCATCACTGATGGTGTCGACATCGACGGTAAATGTTCCCGCCACGTCTGGGTCATTTAGTCCAACTACAGAGCACTCAACTGTACTCTTGGCAGCCGGGTCTGCTTCAGATGGGCGCACCGCGACTGAAAGCTTTAACCAATCTCCGTGCTGCATCCCTGGAACAGCTACATATTGCAACGGGCTAGGAGAAAACGTGTGACCTGCGAATCGTTTTAGTTGAAGCTGACCAGCGTGTAGGTCGACAGCTAGCGCCAAGAAATGCGGGTTGCCCGTCATGGGGTGCTGGTGCCAGTTGATTACAATGCTCCCGTTGCCTTGCGGGCTCATAATTTTGACTGCCGTCTCACACTTCTTGTCACGCACATCCAAGTACGAGCAGCTATCCCATAACGCCACGTTACACTCACCTACTGCGTCAGTCTGATACGACTTGGACAACGGTGTAGATGATCCTTCCTGTGTTAACCCGCACGGCTCACCGGGACTATCGTCTGTAACAAACGTAAACGAACCACTTTTTACGGCAAAATCATCTGGCAGGCCGCTGTCGAATGATTCACAGTGTGGTAACGTTGATAGACACTCTTCGCTAGCCTCCTCCGTAAGAGTTTCATTAATCCAGATGAATGTTGCTGGCTCATCAGTGGCTGCCAGTGAAGAAGATGAGCACGGATCCTCGTACTCATTAGGTAGTGTCCCATCGCTGCCCGGAAGCAGATCCACTGGGCAAGCCTCACTCAACCCAACACCGGTGTTCACAAGAATACCACCCACATCATCTTCATAAGGGGTGGCATGCCCATGGCCCACAAAGTTGATAGTGATGTTACCGTCACAATCCGGCATCACGTCGTTTAGGAACCCGATACCCGGCGGGTCACATGAATTACTTTCCGGCCTGCCCCCGCATGCGCCCCGCATGAGTTTCAACAGGTTGCGATCAAACAAGTCAGATAGCCGCAACACCAGCACATCACGTTCGAGGCCCAGGATAGTGCGTGTCGCTTTGATAACTTCTACTGTTTGACTGCTTTCAATCGTCACCAGCCCAGTCAGTGCAGTACTCGTGTCTTGCTTCCTGATGCTGCTAATTGGCAGTGCCCGGTAGTCGCGGGATGCCTTGGGGGCAAGAATAGCCTGCTCTGCCGTGGTGAACTTACCTTCAAAGCTTTCCTCGACCCCGGGACCAAACACGACCCAGCCGCCCACGCCGGGGTACATGGGGGAAATGGCGTGATGCACATAGTAGTCTATGGGCTTCGTTAGCGTGATTGCTGCTACGGGTACGAAGGTGTCTGTGGCAAGCGCTGCCGGTGTCTCAAAACTTGTCGTGTTGGATGCCAGGAAAGTGAACGTAACCAGGTTTTCCGTGACGGTTGCACTACTGATATGCAAGTAGCGCCCAACCGACTCTGGATAGCGAATATGGCAATCCAGCAAGATATCGTTTGGCAGCTGTGTGCCGCTGTCAGTTTCGCCCGTAGCGTTATCGTCTAACGGGTAATGTCGGGTACTGTTCAGGTTGTACCAGTTGTGATTCCTGATCATGCACAGTCCCCACAATCCAACGCTAACGACGCGCTCGTAGGCGTACCTACGGTGCCCCCGACGGTTGGAGTAGCTGTGGCAGTGACAGTACAGCCGTCAATATCATCGCAAGCGAACGAGAACCTGGCGCGGACATTCACTGCGTGGCCGGGATTTACCGACCCCCAATTTACCGTGTAATTAGGCCATGTACCTGCCAACTGGTGCGGTTGTCTTTGTGGGTTGGAACTTGTGGTAATAGCCACATTGCAGTTATCGGGATTTGCTGGAGATGGTGAACCGATCGTGCCGCCGCCACTGCCGCCGCTTGGAGAGCAGCTCGCCGTAAATACGAGCGTAGCTGAGGCTGTGTCACATTCATCACTGGTATTACAAAGTGCTACCGCTACATCCAGCAGTAAATCGGTCCCAGAAGGTGTTGCGGCCATTGCGACACGTGCAGGACTTGCAGCGCGGCACGTTTTTTGGTCCTTCCACCTGGTGATTGATTCCTTATAGGTATCGCGTGTTTTTGTTGCGGTTTTTCCGATTTTCCCATACTGGTTGTGTACGTTAGTAACGCCTTTGTACACGCGCATGTAGTCCGCGCATTCACAGCACGGTGTACAGTCGTTACCGATCTGAAGTGTTGATGCTGTATTCGTCGATCCTTGTCCACTTGGTCCGCCTACTGGTACTTCATTATTAACCAGTTTAAATCTAGCGGCACCATTGGTGATAGTAGCTGGGCGCCGTATCCAATAGCACTGCGTAGCCGCCAGAATGAAATTACCATACTCGTCTGGGCCCACATTGTTGATAGTGCGAATAGGTAGATCTGTTTCCAGACACTTCTTAAACCTACCGTCACCATCTCCCGGATCTGCGCTAATCGTAATCCTGGTACGGAGACGTTCTCCGGGGGCCGCGGCAGCGGCTTGGCCCGGCCGCAGCACAGGTGTGATGTTTGGCTCCAGCAGCTGCGGACGAGGATCCACGCCAGAAAACAAGTTGACGTTATAACCTCCGCGAAACCGTATAGCCTCTGACGTAGTAACAGCTGCTGCGCGTACCGAATTTACGCGCTTCGGCAAGAGATGCGCGGTACGTTCATCAAGTATGCTGCTTTCCGGTATGATCACCGTTGGAAAGATCTTGAAGTTTTCAACATCTTCAAAAGCTGTGTGCTGTACGACACGGCATACAGCGTCGGCGTTCCGCCACTCGTGTATGCGTAAACGGTCACCGAAATTTATGGCCCGGTAATACGTAGCGGTGGTGGAGTCGAAAATAACGACGTCGTTAGCATCCAGAATACGTAAATCCACAACATTCGTGATTGGTGGATACGGGCCGATTACAATTGGACTAGGTATAGCTGCCGCCGGGGTCACGATACTTGCGGGACGAACGTCCACGGCACCGGCCACGTTTACCGTTGGACGCGCTATCTCGCCGTCATCAAGTCCGGATGGTGTGAGCGCATCAACAACGGGCGGCGGATATCCGAAGGCTGTATCAAATCCGTACATCCAGTCTATACGCAGCGGGAGCACCGCCGTATGCACCTCATGACTGAGGTATACATCGGCCAGAAGACCTTGGATATCTTCGCTGGGATTCAAGAACGGGTAATCGAGTCCTTCGGGATTGACCCCGATACCACGACCACCGCGAACGACATACGACGTCATTTAACACTCCACGCATCAGCACTCGACGCATCCTTGATCATTTAATCGGGATCCAAGGACCGTCGCTGACATTTGGGTAACTTCTGCTTCCAGCCTATTGATGAAATTCTGCAGCGTCGACGCGGCTGCACCGAACCTCTCTAGGTCCTGCGTGATTGCTTCAAGCTCTTTGCAACCACAGCAAGGCTCAGAGCAAACGTCTTCGAATGATAGTCCATGAGATATAGTATCGATCGTCATGCAGTCGTTACCAAGGAGTGTGAAGTTTCCCTGGTCTGTGGGGTGAATACCGTTGATCGTCAAAATCGGCGTAGCTGTCTCATCGCCCTCACAAATGCAATCCTCGATAAGCCCTTCGCCTTGAATTGCATCAATTTGAATGAATTCCGTGCCGCCGGAAGTGAGTCGCGTGAGACGGATATTTGATCCAGCTACAAGCTCGACATCACCATAGATCTTCTCGGTCTCATCAGAGCCTTGAATCAGGCTGATGGAGCTGACACCGCGCAACATTGGCCGAATAGCATCCGGATCCAACTTGCCAGCGGCATAGTCGAACAAGTACTGCCCGGCCCCAGCAACATCCATGTCATCGGTGTTGCCGAGAACAAGTTTGCCTACGGAATCGTCAAAACCACCAGAACCAGCCAACGCATAGCTCGTGTTTTCCGTATGCGTTGACTTGGCAATATTGGCAGCCGTAACAAGCGGAGGCGCAGCGGTACCATCGTTATAAGAGATGGCGACGTTGTACCCAGTAGCGAACACGGAGATACTACTGATGTAGAACTGGTCTGGCTCTACATTTAGTCCGGCGTGCACCGGAAAGTAGAGAGCCACGATGAAGCTATCCGGGATCTCAAAAGATCCAGTGCTATCGATCTGTGTGGCATCCTCAGCCAGCGGATATGCGCGCTGACTGTTGTGGTTTAGCCACTCAAGGTTCCAGTTTCCTTGCGGCATTGCCCTATCCTGACGTGATGACCGCCCCGATACGGATAACGCCGACTTCTGCGTTATAGCCTGTTCCTGCAGGTCTACTCAGCTTTACAAGAAGCGTATCACCGGCGGCAATTGAAATTGAGGTACTTTCCACTTCAACGTACGTATCCGCGGTCGCAATGCCGAGCACGGTATTAAACTGCGTGGAGTTCCACGCCGTATCTGTTGTAGGCAGCACAGTAAATGCGGTGGGCCTGGCGATGATACGGTAACTAGCGTTCATGGCTGGCAGAGAGATGCCAGCGCCTCCAATCCTACCAAGCAACACTACCCGTAACTTGAACTCCGGGTTAGTAGGAAGTCCGGAGGGTGGCACGTTGAACCTATAACGAACACTGCTCTCCCTGCCCTGCGGAAAACCGATATAGGTCACGTCCTTGTAGAAGCGCTCAACCACGTCGTCCAGACGCACAATCTGGGGGAGCATTTCTCTGTCAAGCGCATCAAGACTACGGGATACGGTAATGCGCCCCGCATACAACGTTGCCCCGTCGACAGTCTTAGTCGAATCGGAGGACAGTGAAATATCTCCACCAGCCAACAACCCCTCGACAACAGGTCCTCGCTTGTACTTGTTGTCAGCGATCTCCTTAATAACCTGGTAACCGTCTAGGTCATCGTCTTCGGTCAGCAGGTCGAAGTTTGCATCGATATGCAGGTCACCAGTGGTTGCGGCATCGTCATCGCAATTGGTGATTGTGAGTACGCTGGTGGATGGCGTCTGCAAACTGGTTACCACGCTCTTGTCCGTGGCGAAAACCATCCGAGCGTAATGTAGTAAAACCTGCACCGCCTCTTCCCGCGGACATTGTCCGGTGGTCGGATCTGCTGGTGGGCTGGCTGAGTTGTAATTCTTGAACCAGGGTACGTCGCCGTAACACTTGGACATCCACCAGATGCCGTTGGCATCCACGATAGCGCCACCTGTAGGGCCCAGTTTGACGTTGGTGCCGCCAGATTGACTAATACCCTTATCCCATGTGAGCGCTGCGGCGCTAACCGGAATTGGTGGCCAGACCCTTTCAAGTTCTGAATGAGTTGCCAGGTTGTACCCAAACTCCGCGCCTGTTGGCGCCGTGCTGTTGAAACTAGCGTGACTAGCGGGAAGCCACCCCTCCAACGTAGCGTCAGGACTGGAAATCGCGTGATCTTCAGCGCTGGGCGGAGGACCTACAACGGTGGCACCATTACCTGAATCAATGTACGCAGCAGTACCGGCAGGCTTAGCCGTAAGCTCAAAGGTGTAGTGAACATGATCTTCGATGAAGTCGCGAAGAGCGGGCGAGAGCATCACGTTGCCCTGCCCATCGGCAAAAAGCACCGGTACGCTCACGGGAGGCCGCTGGGTGGTTAGCTTACCCGCCTCAGCAGAGGACAGGTAATATCGCCCAGCCGCAACCGTACCGTCAACCGCGTTGTCGATGTCCAGTGCCACCCAGCCCAGGTTGACCACGTCAGCGAGGGTGGAGTTCGTTTTACTGTATACGACACCGATAACGTCAGAAGACGCTTTTGGAACCAGCGTGTTGGACTCCGCGTCATTTTCGACGGCGGCTAACGCTGCTTCGAACTGCTGGTTGACGGAGTGCCAGTAAACTGGCTGCCCCACCAGTACAGTTGAGGCAACTGTCACGTCACGCAGGAATAACGCCTGACCAAGCAGCGCCGAATCGACAACCTCGCGCAAGTAGCGCAGGTTCCCTTCCAGCGTTCTGTCCGGGCGCCCAGCTACACCCGAATTTACCGCTTCGCCATCAACGATGTGGCGAATGTTGTTGTCCCAAGATTTTGCCATCCTTGGCCTCCAAAAGCGCGCGATGTTACTCGAACGGCAACTCCCAGGTGATCCCTACCTGGGATGATGCCTGTTTCACCGTTTGATCTGCGGTTGCAAAGTACGCTCTACTAAACACGATATCCTTAGTACTGTCAGCTGCAACAGGTGCGGCTACCAGGGCTGCCCCATAGATTTTGCTACTTGCGGCGTTTGAAAATGCGTTACTGAGCACGCCAGTCGTGCCTGTAGACTGCGCAAAAAATGTCAGAAGATTACCAGTCACGTCAGCCGTGAAGTACGATTCAAATCCCGATTCAATAGAGATGGTAGGCTGACCGATCAGCGGTACACGCAGATAATCCTTGTTACCGCTCAACCCGCTGTAATACGTCAGCCCTTCAGCTCGATCTATGGCAGGTGCTGTTATCGACCCAGACGTATTTTCATACTCAATGTACATCATGTTAACGCGGTAGGCAGGGTCGCCTTGACCAATAGTCTTGGCCGCGATAAATCCCCACTCGTATAGAACCGTATTCAGTGTAACTTCCGACGCAGGGGTCCAAAGAGCATCAGAAGTGACATTGAATAACTGTAGCCTACCTTTCGGCGGGGACAGGATATCTTGCATCACGTAACTTCCTTGTTACTGGCACGTTCCAGAAACGGTATGAATACTAACGCGCTCTGTTCCGACAAGTGCGCCACTCTCAGGGGAAACGCTTGAATCCCCCGGAATTTGGTCTTCCAGGGGTGTTAAACCGGTAAACGTACCTAGTGTTTCGACATCATTTCCCAGTGTAACAGAATCGCGAAATCCTTGTAATTCGAGTAAGAGCAGCATTCCTGTGTGTGGAGGAATGACACGGCGCAACAAGTGCCCGTACTCAAATCCCAAAGCTTCTTTCCCGATATCGCCCACTTTTAGCGTTGCGAGAAACACGTTGCCTCGCAGAACGTTCTCTACGAGGAATTCGAAGGGGTTGATCGTTGTAGGTAAGTTGGCAGCGATGGGCTCCCCAACTTGCACAGTCCGTATATCCATCAAATTTGCCAGGGTCTTGCCCCGTGCAATTCCGTTGGCATGCATGTCATCAAAAAACTTGGTGACATCCAACGGGTGCCCGCTAACGGGGAACTCCAGCCGGGTACGTGCGGTGACGTCGTTCTCAATGACTGTCAGGGGCTCAATTTTATTCTCAAACTGCAGGGGACCGTAGTACCCCGTCGCCAAGTACCCCTCTTCCAACGCGAGCGCCCGTACGCCAGGAAGTGTGCCACGATTTAGCTCAAAAATTTGCAGGGAGTCTACAAGCGCCTGGCCAGCAATCACCTTGTCGCCTTTTGCCACAAGTGTTGTGGCGCGCTTACTGAAGCGATACACGTTCTTATCGGTGAGCACGAGGGTGTGGCTGTGATCTTTGGTAATCTCGACAACCTCTTCCGCTTCTTTTGCCAAGCTGATGTCAGTCAACGCGGATAATGCCTGAGTGACCTGCTCCTTGGCGGTGCCATTGGTGACCGCGTCCATGACTGCGTTCAGCAGTTGGCGCGCGTGCGCGCTGGATGGCAATTGCGTGTTGAATATGTGCGAGAAATGCGTGTAGACGTGCAGGTGATCAAACTTGGCATTGTGTAGCCACAGATCGATCTCTTTGTCCGTGACGACGTCATCCGTCAGTACGTCACTCTGCACGAACAACTCATTATCGAACGGATTTTTCTTGAACGTGATGGTGGATTGTGCGGCGTTGACGATGAAATCAATACCGTTCACCAGCGTGCGCGACGGGTCGGTAATTCGGTTTGTTATCAGGTATACATCGACCAGGTCTGCCGGTAGTGGGAACGCCCAGTGCTCTACCTGTGCTCGTCCGTAGAAATGCCCCGAAGTGCCGAAGACACCATCACCGCCAAAACGAAGCTGCGCCGCTTCCGTGGTATCACGCGAGCTTTCTTGCAGCGAAAGCTGGTAATGCCGTTCCGTGTGAAATACCGGAACGGTGAGGCGCGAAATTGAGTCTACGGCTTCCTGTAGATCCACGAAGCCTTGTTGTTCCAACTCACCCCGCGCCGACACGTAATCCTCAACCTGGCTAACACCAGCGTACACATCGCTCCAAAAACTGCCCAATGTGGACAGCAGGCGCTGACGTTGCTGAAGATCATTAGATGGGTAGGTGAAGTCTGGCATTTAGATCACCGTAGGTGCATCTACGGTCTCAATCGTGATTCCAATATTCTGGGGATCCAGCAAAAAGGCCACGGTGCGTCCGGAGACGCCTAGCGCAGGCTCATCTGGAATATCTAGCACGTCGTTGTCACGGATGATGCGTTTTGTTCCATCAGGCCGCAGGATGCGTCCCAGGAGATCTATCTTGGCGATGGCCACGCTGCTATCCAGGTTATCCTGGATTGCGTCGGAGATGAGTGACGCGTGCAACTCACCTGGAAATTCCAACTTGTTGACGGCTGCCGCTACGGCCAACCTAATAGCGTTAACGTTGGGGTCCGCTGCGCCTGACCGTTTACGCAGGGAGAAGTTAACCGTCAAGAAACAGGGCACAGCTCCACGTACCAGTACATCACCAGCGGGATTTCGCACACTGCGACTATCCAGGAATTCTTGGATCTCGCTTATCAGGGGCATGCCGCGAAACGTGACTGAGTAGCTTTGCGTGGATTGATTGATCGTAAGTGCCGCCGTTGATGTGTTCGTGTCAAGGAACTGAACGGTGGCGGTCTGAAAACTACTGAACGCAGCTTCTTGAGCAGTTTCAATATCTGGCTTAAACCCGGTACCGCTGATGTCAAATGACCGAGTTGTTGTAGTGACTTCGTACCCTGTATCAGTAGCAGCAGCGGATGCGAGTGCAACTCGTGCCACCTCATAAAACCCAGGTACGTCATCTCTAGCGACGCTGAACTGCCAAACACCGCCATTCTCTACGGTGGCTACCAGGGTGGCGGTGACGGTCTTGGTGGTTGAGAGTGGCAAGGCTTGCGATCTCACGTACACATCGGTGCGGCCGCCGTAAGAAATTGGAAGCAGAGAGTGCTGATCTCTAAACATCTCGGCGTCACCCATGCCGACAATGGACGTACCGACAATATCTTCAAATTGCGCCTGGTCGATGATTAGTGCCGTGATGGTTGATCGGTTTGACCAAGTCTTGGCAGCGATACCAGATTCAAAGCGTGCGATAAACTCCTGGTTCGTCTCAATTGACGTGCCCTGCACAAAATCAGCTGCGGCGAATGCCCGTGACAGGTGTGCTGGTGGTATAGCCACCGCGAACGCTGTACCACGTAATACCGTGTCAGACGCGCCCGTATTTTCAGCAATAACCGATATGGTGAAACTGTACGTACCGGCACCTACCTCAGCTATCACAACGTCGTCAGTGGAGACAACGAAAGCCGCATCAGTCCGAGCTGCGAACGCACGCTCAGTGATGAAGACCTGACCCAGCGTGGTGAACCGGGCCCCGGCCACAATCGTGGTGGGTAACAATTTATCCAGCACGATTGTGATTTGGCCTGTAGCCTTCGCGCCAACTTTCCGCGTCACGCGAAAATTCGACAGTACAGCGTCAACGAGATCCGTGTCCGCGAGGGTGGGGTCAGCGTTGATTGCCTTCAGGCTCATCGAGCTGCGCACCCGCGCAATCTCCGTATCCTTGGCAGCTGCCAGGATTGCCGAGAAATACAGCACCAGGTCGTGCAGCACCCCGCGACGAACATCCAGGTCAGGATTCTTTTCCTGTACCAGCTGGGTGACGAGCGCTAGTGCGCTTGTGACATCGGTTGTTGCTAGCTCATCGAGCTTGGAAACCGTAATTCCCATCCTTGGGTACTCCGGTCTAAGTTAACGTGGAAATTGGAAGGATGACACTGCGAGTGGTCTTAGCTCTGCTGTTCAAGGTGATGTACAGCTTAATGTGGTCAGGGGTGAATGCGATGTTTGTTAGCTCCGCGAACAGGTAGCGCTCATCGTCAGGATCGGTGCTGTTCTCTTCAGCTAGCAATGCGCTCTCGATACTCCCTAGTGCTAACTCAAATGAAGTGAACACATCAACCTCTGTGCGCAGCGAACCAGCTCGGGCGTTGGCCAGAAATGTGCCGCCACGCGCGGGCAGGTATTTCATTGATCCCTTGTCGGTGAGGAATTCGAGCACGAATCGTTGGGCCAGTTTCTGCATCCCAGTGATTACTAGGCCGCTACTCTCCGTCTCTGCTAGCACTTGGCGTAGCTGTACCTCTCCCGTGGCCTCTACGCCATGAAAGGCCGAGACATCAACGGTGCGCCCAATATAGTCTGCTAAGGTACTCATCTAGACCTAATCCTCGAATAAAACGCCACGCGCTTCAGCTGCTGCTTGATCGTCAGCTTCACTGGTCTTTGTCTTGGCCCCGGCGCCTTGTTGCAAGATATCCACAATGTGGTTACGTACTCCGCCCTTGAAGACACCTTTCTCATTACCATGTCCGCATGACCGGCCTGCCGCCGCAAACGCGCACCGTGCAACTGAGGCATGGCGCATACGGTAGGAGCGCTCCAGTGCACCTATCCAGTCGATTTGAAGCTTCAATGCAATTGAATCCGATACCGTGCCCTCGCCTGCGGTGGAATGCGAGTCACGGTAATTCTCGTTGATTTTATCGCGGTTAAACGCTTGGGTTATTCCCTTGATATCCAACGGATTACCGCCCCAGTCGTCCGGACTGGGCACGAACCAGACTGGCTGCCCTTTACCGGTTGCTGCCTTGTACGATGCGTCCGCATATTGCGCCAACAGTTCCAGCGCATCATTCATGCGGTCATGTAACTTTGCTTTAGGTGTTCCTGTTGCCATTACAATCCTAACCCTAGTTCTTCACGTTGATTCAATTTTGCCTGGATACGTTGTGATCGTTGACTGATGGCGCCCGGACTGATGTTGAGCTTCTTAGCGATTTCTGTGGCAGGCAACTTTTTAATGCCATGCAGGCCGAGCGTGTACTCCATGATCGCCTTGTCTACTTCATTGAGGTCGTTGTACACAAACTCATGCCACCCCGTGGGATCATTCTGCATCACTGCTGGCATAGCAGGAGAACCGCCTTCTCTTTGCGTGGCATCCTCTAGTGTGCCCTCTGCCAGTGGGCTCCGGTACTGGCGTACATACGCGAGTCGCTTGAGAGAAATGCCGGTATGATCTGAAACCTCACGATCAGAGGGGTCACGCCCCAGCTTATCCTGCAATACCATGCTTGAGCGGTAAAGGTGCTGGTTGTCCAGCATCACCTGTTCGGGAACAGATAACACCTGCTGCTCCTGCGCAACGTGTCTACGCAACCCCTGTAACTGGTTTAGCAGGTGTGTCTGAAGTCTAGCCTTTTGTGGGTCATATGATTCCAGGGCATCGAGCGCAATTTGACGCGCGTGGCTACGCACATTCGGGCTTTTGTTCCCACTAGCATAAGACGTAATAGCCTTGTTTATCACGGGGTCAATCTGCTGCAGCATAACGCTAGCGGATTCCTGGGTCCCGGTAGTTTTCCAGTCCTGGTAGAAACCAGCATACTGCTGCTCTAGGCGATTTTCTGGTTGTGTAGGCATGGGCTTTAATCGAAATCGTCACTAAGGGAAGTACCAGTCCATGTCGCGTCATAAATTGGGTGCCTATCAATAGACAACCCGTCTTTTGCGTTTTCTTCCTCTGTGCGGATGTGTGACAGCACGAATGATGTGCTCGCCTGCCCGTATTTTATTGCAATTGTAACACGGAGGATGTGCGCATACAGCGACCCTCCCAAACGATCCTCCGGGATAAACGCGTCACCAGCTACCTCAATCTTGACAATAGATCCCGGCGCGATGTCAAAACGCAACTTACCAGTCAACGAACCCTGTCGCGATTTCAATGCCTCGTGCACATAAATCGCCTCCGCATACCGATCCAGCATGGTTTTCAACGTTTGCGAACTGGTAGTTATATCAGGTTGCGTTCCTTGTACGCCCCCTCCAGGCTGGGACGCGCTCCCGACAACACCAGTGGGTGCCGCTGACACCGCCGCAAAACTTGATGGAATCAGTGCGTACTGCAGCCAAGCCGGACCGCCGCGTATCATGATCAACCCGTCCGCGTCCTCATCAGGTGAATACCAGCCACCAATTCCAACTTCATTGGCAAATACGCCAGTTAACGCCGCACCTGACGCGACTATACCGACACCCTTGAGAGGTTGCTCCAATCGCGCGCCCATGTCGACCGACGCGTACTCGTCTGCTTCGATAGAGTGCCTGAATGCGCTACGGATGCCACCAATACGCGGAGCCACGTATGCGTCGGCAATACGAGGGACAATACTGAACAGGTAATTGCCGCCAAAATCTCGAACAATCTTGTTCCAGAACGTCGTGTTGGCGAACGCCATGTACGTAGTTTGTTGTACGTCCTGCTCAATTGCGGATGCGATAGTGTCACTATCGACTGCTGCCAGATCCAGCACCAACGGTTTGTAGTCACCCACCAGGCTAAACCGTTTTAATGCCGCTAGTGCCGCGGTGTTAGGACGTTCGCCAGCACTAACAACGATGGGATCTATCCGTTCATCGTACGAATCGTAAAAGTTTTCGTTCGCGGTATCCTCTAACCACGGTAACAAGACGTCGCCCCACAAATCGCCGTCGCTACCGATTTCTTCGGAGATGGCTGAGTCAAAACCGTACGGAAGTTGTCCATTAACACCCAGTGCGCCACCCCCCGATGCAACACGCAACGGGACTATTGACGGATATGTCAATTGCGCGGGGTTCATCGGGTGACTGTCTGCGGACAGGCAGGACGAGTAAGTCAGCTGCACCAGCCAATGCTGCACGTGCAAAATGTAACTCACCTCGGTAACGCTTTTACGGAAACCGGTACCTGACAGGAATCCGTCAAAAATTAGAATGTCTCCCGCAGGCCAATCCTCGTCATCCGCCCCGCCGGGCGTCCCCACGGACATATAGACTTTTACCACGTCGGAAATCTTAAATTCGCGTACGCTGGCGTGGATTTGAGCGGATTCCGATGTATAGACGTTACGACCAACCGGTACCGCGATTTGTGCGGTTGGAATAGCATTAATCTCGAACGAGGTGTTGAAGCTGGTGACTTGGAATTCCTTGCCATCAACCGTGCACCACACACGAAATTTTGATACCGCAATACGCGTCATCTGGACTCATCCATTCTGTATGCTAGCGCCAACAAGAGGCCGCCCAACTTATAACTCAGTACATCACTCTGCTCCCACAGGTTCTTGAATGTCTTATATGGCTCAGCGCTGGCCGTGCCAAAGATATCAGTCAAAGCAGAAACACCGGCACTACGCCTGATGCGTTCAGGAAGTACCCCTAAATCTATGTCAGGTTTTCGAAGAATCTCCACGTTCCAGCTGTCACCTACCTGTGGATTGGATACCGTGAATAGAACCTGGGTGCCAGGAAGTGCGATATGGTCTGATAACCCATCAGATACGGTGAGCGATACCGCGGTTGAATCAAACGGCTTTGTCTTCTTGGTAACGGAAAGTGTTGTACCACTGGCTATCTCCACGGCGTAGCTGTCGAATAACTGGCCGTCACGACTGGGAACAGGCTCAGTTACGGCGCTGAGAATCGCTCCGGTGGACACAGTACTGGTGATAGTCGTGCCAAAAATCTCGTCGTAGAATGACGGACCATCTGCGATTGCGCTGCTTGGCCAGTAAGTGATGCGCGGATCCTTGGCCAGCACAAACTCCTCCAGCTCCGTGGTATGCAGCAGTGGCATGAACTGGGCCAGGCGATAGTTCAGCATGTAACGGTCTGGATTATGTCCAAACAGGATGCCGCGCAATATAGCTACCCCTGCTGGCTGTGAAGAAGGTGCCCACTCCGAAGATACGTATTCTTCTCCCACCAAATCTACTGCGCCCTTTTGCGCAGTTGAGGTATTCAAAAGTATGGTGCGAACGTGATTAATCATTACTACTCTCCCCCGGGCCTGCGCGCAGGGATAACATTGAACGTCAACGAGAAACTTCCTCGTTGCGTGGAGGGGTCATTCGCTTGTACGGAACATGCCATCAAGAAGGCATTGAACCTGCCAACGCCGTTTAGTCCAATTTGAAGGGTAACAGGCTTGCCAGTCGCGGCGATCTTTTTGACATTGTAGAAATCAAAAATGTCATCCGAACCTGTGTACATCCCGTCGCCGCCGCAGGAACCGGAAAAGAAAATTCCATCAATGGTCGCCGCGCCAAACGTGTCCCCGAAAACGTAGACATAGATGAAGTCTTCCAAGGTCTGCAGAAACTGCGCGGCGCCTCTTTGAGTGACGGCAAACTTCGTGATGATGGCACGAGTGGTCGTGGGGCTAAACCCATCGATAGACACGACCAACGGAGTTGCCGCACCCGGCAATACCGCTACGCTGCCAGGGACGTTGGAAATGATAACAGCCATATGTACTCCTTCACTCAGCTAGTCAGAGTGCCCTCTGCAGTAAGTTCACCTGAACCATCTCGCGCGAGCACAACCTTAGCCATCCGCGCCTCAAACTTGACTGGCCTCCTCGCGGTATCCTCGGCATCCTCGCCATCCTTGTCAGTTTTTGGTCGGCCAGTGGCCGCACGTCTTGCTGTATCGCCGCGTCGGCCAGACTCTCCCGCTTCCTCATCAGTCGTATCACCAGGCTCAAGCCCACGTGCATGCTCATCTAGTTTCTCGCCACCCTTGTCCAACGCCTGCATGTCAGATGTAATGCCCTGCATCAAACCACGTGCAGCTTCCCCGTCTTCGCCCTGATCATTGAGTAACTCTGTGACAGTCATACCTTTCTCTTTAGCCATCGCGCGCAGTTTTTGTTGCCGGGATTGTATGTCGGTTAGCACGGCTTTACCGGATTTACCCGTGCGCTCTGCCAGGTCTTCATCGCTGGTCAGGACATCGGCAGATCTCATGACAGCCATGACGTCTTTCTTCCGCGAAATGCTGCGGCCTGTTGCAAAATCCCATGCACTGGAACTGGTTATCTGATATCTAGACGCGGCTTTTCCTCCTTGCTTCACCTCGGCATCCATGATCTGTCGCTTCATGCCCTCCATGACTTCATCACGTTCTTTAGTGAGCCGCTGACGCTCACCACGGGAAGTGTCAGGATCCTTTATCCTTCGATTGATCTCCTCCAGTTTACTTTTTCCCTCCTCCAACGCTTCTGTTAAGTCCGGATCTTTCGGGTCTATGCCGCCAAGTGCTTCTCCTATGAATTCCCCTATATCCATTTCTCCAATATCCGGGTCATTCAACAGATCCATGATGCGCTTGATAGGCCCGCCAGGTGGCCCTGCGTCTGACATAGCTGTTTGCTGTGACTGCACCCTGTCCCGTTGATTTCTGACAGCCTGCGCATCCCCGCCAGCGTGTGTGCCATACAGTTGAAGCATCTGAGTAGCGCCGCCATACCCCGAACTACGCGCACGTTGGTCGGCATTCTGCCACGTACGGTTAGCAATAGTCCGCGCCATCTGGTCGGCACGTCCACCAGTTATGCCAAAGCGCGCTAGCGGCCCACGTAACTTGCCCACCATGTACTGATTGAACGATGCCTCATTTTTCAGATCCTCCGGACCCGCATCCATGACAGCCTTAGCCACGATCGGGCGCAGTTCCAGTGAAATACGCTTCCGTTGCTTTCTGTCCGTCATTCCGCCCTCTGCGAGCGTACGCGAAATAGCTCGGCCAGCTGCTGGGGCAAAAATACGGCGGGATACGTCAATCTGCCCCTGCATTTGTGCAGTTGTTCCGGCGATACCGTACTTGGCAATAACGTCCTGGTTGGTACCGCTGTCCATAGTGTTTTCACGCACTACGTTAGCCTGGCTTTGTGAAATAGAACCTGATTGCACCTCCTGGTTCAGCAGACGCGACAATCCACCCGGCGTCACGAAATCGGCTAACGGCTGTCCATCAACGGTCGTCTCACCTGCCTTGATAGCACGGCCAATTTTTGCGAGCTGGCTATTTCCCTTTGCGAGTTCTGGATTCCTATCCAGCAACCGCATAATTGATGCCTGAGTATTTGCTACCTGGCTTCCAGCTCCACGTGCTGCTGTTTGTGCGCGCAATACCCGGATAGTTGCTTCGTCAGAAGCTCCGCGGACACCCTGCCAACCACCGGTGCGTATACCAGCGGCATGCGTCACGCCAAACTGCCCCGCCTGGGCAGCCACGTCACGACGTACCCCTAACGGGTCTCCTGCCTGCGCGGCTGCGGCAGACGCAGCCATCACCGTGTCTATACCGACTTGTGTTGTTGTGGCGGTAGCGTGTGCGCGACGAATCAGATTTTCCATCCCCGAGCCGCTCATCTGGAACGCAGCGCCCTGTGTCATCTGTTCCAGGCCCTGGAATAATTCGGTGATGGAACCGACACGACCCTGGGAACCGAAGATCTCCTGCATTGCACGCAGAGAACCCGTCATGTTCTTTATCTTTTGCGTCATCCCGTCTGCATTTTGAGTCCTGACCTGTTCTGAGTCACCAAAAGAGGTCTCAGGAGAGTAACCACGTTGCTGCATTTGCTGGAAAATTTGACCAGCAGCGCCCATACCAAAATGATGCATGGACTGCATTCCACCCGGCTCGCGATACGACTCACGGAGGCTACTTTGTTGCGCAGCCAGGGCCCGGCGTCCTCCTGGGCTATCCCCCATGCCAATATTGCCCGTAGTGGGATCTACCCCAAAACGGCCGCCTCGCCATATGCCGCCAGCCATGACACCCGCGCTACCCGCGCCCCCGTGCAATGCATCAACCTGCTCAGGGAACATCTGCCCAGCCATGTTCATGATGCCCGCCATACTGTTTGCACCAGTCGCCAGGTTTTCAGGGTTGGTCATGCCTGCATTGCGCAACCAATTCATATACGTGGGCCTATCCTGCTGCGCACCTTGCTGCTGGAACAGGAGCTGATTCTGATAGTCGCGCTGGTTACGCTGCGCGTCGTATATGTTCTGCTGGCCTGAGAATTGGCCGGGAACTAAGCCCTGCTGGCCGAATGCGTTCTGGACAGCAAATTGCAATGCCATGCCCATCGGACCCATGGAAGAAAGGTCCCCTGGCATACCACCAGCTTGTCCGGAACCTTGCGGAGGGCTGGACGAATACTGGTCGTGCTGAAATCCATTCTGCATGTTATCGCGTCCCTGCTTGTCTTGACTGATCGGTTCTCCTTAACCAATCAGCAGTTGCCTTGATCTTCGCTGCAACTTTCGGATCTTTCGGGTCACCCCATGCGGAGACCCAGGCCTCTCTTAGCTGTGCATGTACAGATTTTTGTTGTGAGTCGTTGTCATCTTTGCTACGCCACGGGAACAATACGTCAGTCGTGTCATCGATGAGCTCGCTTGCAATTTTCCATGAATTATCGAGTGAGTCCTTAGTCATATCAGGATGCGACAACATGGAGAGTTGTTGCCGATGCTGCATGTCTAATACTCGTAGATGACTCTCCCTGTCTATTTGGTTAAGTACTATTTTAAGCCGAGTCCAGGATGTGATGCTATGTGGATTAAACTCCTTGAAATCAACAACCCCCGCAGCGGCCGCCTTGACCATCAGACAGGAGAATCGATCTCCCTCCAAAAATCCGAGTTATTAACATTTGCCTCCATTCTCTCGACAAGACGCTGAACCTTGTAATGCGTCTGGCCGACAACGCGCCTGATCGATTCACTCTTCAATATCTCTGTATTCACGTACTCCAATAATGATGGTAATGCAGTCTGTGGCTTATTAGGCACGTGTGGATCATCCCACTCAACCTCGTCAACCGGCGGGACCGTATGCACGCGTTCTTGGATAAAGATCTTGTCAATGCTCATGCAAAGTCGGTAATCAGCATGCTGCCGGAAGAAATCTGCCTGGTTATCGATTTTCCCGTCACGGTAGTCGTATGAGCATTGTGTCAGCGCCAGGTCAGCTTCCCGGGTGGTCAACGTACGGTACTGTACGGAAACACTCCCGCCAAAAAATTCTACCTTCTTGTAGAAGCGCGCCTCTCCAAGAATAGCCGTCATGAACCCGTACTTATCTTTATCTGACACTTCAAGCGCTTCTTTGTCAGTGGTGTCCCACCCGCAGTTAGGGCACATGGGATTGAATGCGCCGGATTCGTCGTTACCCCGGAGGTCCTCGCCTTCGGCTGGGTCATCAGGGAGCGTGCCATCCTCTTCAACGTCGTCATCAACAACGACCTCAATGTCCCCCTCTTCTTCGTCTGCGGCTAGCTGAATAGCCGCATTAATGCCTTCACCACCTGGTTCTGACAAGATTTGCTTCGATTGCTTTTCGATACGATCGTACTGCTCTTTTGCATCGGCAACGGCTTGCGTCAGGCGCCCCTGATGCTCCGGGGAAAGTTGGTCAAAATCCAAAACCTGGCCAGGTTGTACATGCGTTTCATCAGCGTTTGTCATGTCATCCAGCACGTTACTTTGATCTTTCTGGATCTCTTCAACCACCGATGTCAGGTTGGGAACGGGATCTCCGTCTTTCCACCCAGCCTTTTCAAAAAAGGTTTTAACGTCGTCTGGAAGATTGATTGGCTTACCGGCTTCCAGCGGCGGCTTCCCTTGGAATACGCTTTCAGTCTCCGCCGCAGATGGCGCCGTCTTCTGATCTTTTCTCAGATCAAGCTTGGCCATGAACCTCTCCTTAGATAATCGTGTACGACTCGTTCAATTTTTTCGTGGTCACCGTCAGTTTCGGATCTTCATAAACTGGATTGGACGTCGGCGCTGCCAGGATTTTACCATCGCCAATCTCTCCTAGCTCAGACCCTACAAACTTCATGTCCCCATTCAAGTCATACCCGTCCTCATCTGTGCCAGGATACGGGAACGTAATCTGGGGGACTTCAGCGCCGGGACCAACATCAACTGCCTTCTCAGTCCAGACGTTAGCGTAACCGTTCAAACGAGCAAGTGCTTGCCATCGATCTTCGAAGAGAGTGAATTCTTTAGTGTGATACTGCTCACGACTGCGCATGCTGGTCATGGCGCGCGCAATCACCTCTTTATTGCCAGGACGCTTCTCGTCATACCATCTGTCATCAAACTCAGTCTTGTAGAACTTGTCTCCATCTTTCTGTAACTGTTCCTGCCTGTCTGTTACGGCTTCTTGAATATGCCGTAAAACTTCCTTATGTCCTCCGCGGAACGTAAGGTCACCTATCAACCCGTTGTACTGATTAGCGAGCTGGGTTGAGATGTGCCCGCCAGCAACAAAAATGTTGCCGTTCATGTACAGGTTGCCATTTATCGTCGCAAAGTTATCGACCAGCAGCCTGTTACCCAATGATGTCTGTGCGGCGGTAAACTCATTTACAACATCCACAGTACCAACGCCACCGGGCATGAAGTTGTGATATGCCCCTGTCTTCAAAAACATCTCGAACGTGTTGGAAGTTGTACGAATAGACCCGGATCCAGTCTCGCCAAGAGTGTCAAGGACGATGTTACCAGACGCGATATCGCCGCCGTCGCTGCCAGTTCTCATATAGATGTCTGGCGCCCACGTAACGATCGGCCCGCGCTGCGACCGAAGCATCACACCAGTTGACTGGATATCCTCGCCAACCCCCTCGAAATTGTACTCGCCAGCTCCACGACTCTCCAGCAGAAGCCCACCAGTGCCGCTATTACCAGCCAGCACCTGCATATTCTTCTCAGCCTTAATACGCACGTCCTTGTCGGTGGCCGTGATATCGATCGAATTCTTTGCTTTGGTTATGACGTCATGACCTGCCCAGCTGTTGACGTTACGCCCACCCTTCATCCATACATCACCAGGCGCTGTAATAAACACTGATCCGCCCGTCATGCGAATTTCAGCGCCAAACCCGTCACCGATAACCACGCCACCATCATCCAGCAGTGTCAGGTACGACTCATTCTTGTAGTACCGCACAGAGTCTCCGTAACGGTGATCCACTTTTTCTTCAGCATATGCAGCATCATCAAAATACTGGTTGGATGCCAGGTGCTTGAAACTGGGTAACTCGATACCAGCCGATATCGGACATTCCTCGTCATCTTGGTTGTCCCAATCTTTCTTGTGGTAGACGAAGGGGTGGTTGGCTTCCCAGTTGAAAAGGTAAGCGTGTAATCCATTGAGACCAGCTGCCTGCATCAACGAAATTGACTCATCTTCTGGCGTCTCCAGCCGATCAGTTACCTTGTGTGCAACAGCGCCTTCCCCGCCAAAGTCTGAGCGGCCTGCTGCACGATAATCGGTGGCACTGTCTCCGTCCTTATGCGTGGGAAGCTTCATGCACTTGGCTACGGGGATATTTGGTCGCTTGACCAGAGAGATACCCTTGGCGCTGCGCAGCGTGTACAAGCCTGTTAGCGTAATATCCTCAGAAAACACCCCGCGAAGCTGATTGGGACTACCGTATTGCAGTACGTCCAGGCTAGAAGGCGGCAGGATAATCTGGCGCTTGCCACCCTGGCCAAGGTAGCCCTGAAAATGACGGGCACGATGGAAAGGCTGCTGGTCGTCATACTTGGGCTCTACCGGGTTGTACTCTTTTTCACCCTCGACCTGGATTTGCTCCGCAGTGTACTTCCTGAACCCTTCAGCGCTGGTTGTCAAGAAGCCAAGTTGCTCCCAGAAATACGGAGTGTATCCCTGCAACAGGTTGAACTCACCCTCGTCGTTGAGGGCTGACATGTCTGATCCAGAAGACCGAATTTCAAGGTTATGCCCGGTAACTCGTAGCAACGAGTCGAGGTAAAAACCAAAAACGCCACAAGCCTCGTTGACGGCAACCTGGAACATGAACGGATCAGCAAAGAACCGCACACCAGTTTCAGCAAAGAATCCCCACTCACCAACCATCGTACTGTCCAGCGGTTGGTTATCAGACCAATCAGAGACGCCACCAGCTTTTTCGTGGGACAGCACGAACGGGTGTGCGTCATCTCCCTTCCAACCACACGTGAGCCCTAGCCCGATTTGATCTGGGAGTGCTTTCGTCGGGTCGGTGGAAAATGGGGGCTCAACTCCGATGATGACACTGATATCTGGCATCAGGTGGTGTTGCATGACCCAGACAGTGACGCCAGGCGGAAGAGTAGTCACCTGCCGCATACCTATAGCGCCTGTTGCAGATTGCGCTAGGTGAATGGCAACAGATGTCGCGCTGGCTTGGTCAAGCTGCACTTTGTAGCAGTTAACGTAGGCGTATGCGTCAACAATCTTGCCGCGGCGTAATAAGAAGCCGCGCTGCAGACTCATGGTGTGTTCGTTGGATGCTGATTGCGAATCAGAGGCGGCGGATGACTCCAACGGCTGGGTATTCCGCTTCTCTTCGAGGTTCGCGTTTACTTGCCCTTTGACAAGTTGGCCGATGAACTCAACCAGGCTATCAAAATACTCAACAGCTAGCTGTTCACCTTCCGCCATCTTTTTACCACCTTACGGTGAGGTTACGGGCACAAGGCCCCCAGGGAATAGTGCACACGTTCGGTACACTATTCCCTGAAATACCGCGCATGAACCACTGACTGATTCCCTAGCCACCGCTCAAGATCAAA
>Ga0209403_10000989_pt1 | contig 38413 bp, 41 predicted proteins | sample ArcticOcean_MG_C_8_FD_187440 | JGI IMG/M metagenome (GOLD analysis project Ga0209403, IMG submission 187440) | Marine microbial communities from western Arctic Ocean - ArcticOcean_MG_CB11_86 (SPAdes) (version 2) | ecosystem: Environmental > Aquatic > Marine > Oceanic | place: Arctic Ocean...
CTGGGACAGATGGATCCGACCCGGTTCGCGATGGCCCAACAAGCAGGAGCCACAGCAGCTGGATGAAGCCCGGAAAATAACCCTTCAGGTGGCGCGGATACGGGGTCAAGGTCAGATTCCAAAACCCTAGAGCTGGATCGGTTTTTAGGGGGCAGGTCACAGGCGCGGCGGTGGTCGGCCGCGCCCAATTCATTGCCAGGTGGAACGCCCCTATCAACGAGTTAGCAGCCTAGCTTCGAGCAACATGACCGGTAATCCGGGATTTCAGCTGCCAACCGTCATCTGAAATCTGACAGAGCTATTCGGAAGGGCGCCTGGGTGAGCGGCTGTCCCTCTTCCGCCGCCCCGCGGCCAGTGCCCATGCGGCAGGCATTAGTACCACTTGTCCTTGTCTACTATGTTGATTAGCTCTTCGCCTGCGAGGAAGCGGCGGGCGTTTTCCGTGATGATCTGGTAGCGACGTTCTGGGAGGTTCTCGGCGTCTCGAACTGCTACGTGAGGCGTTAGCAGGACGTTTTCCAGCTTCCACAGCTTGTGGTCGGCGGGGAGAGGCTCCTCTTCGAAGACATCCAGGCCACAGCCTGCGATTACGCCTGATTCGATGGCATCTGCCAGATCGTCTATCTTCATTGTGCGACCTCGGCCGATGTTGATGAGATATGAAGTGTTCTTCATGATCTTGAATCGCTCGGCATTCCAGATGCCTTCTGTTTCAGGCGTGTGGGGCACGGTAGAGACTACGAAGTCGGCTTCCGTAAGGTATTGATCAAGCTCATCTGGCTCGTGCAGTTCTATGTTTGGGAGTTCACGTTCAACCCTGGGTTCGATACCGATCACGCGCATTCCGAACTCATTACACAGACGGGCAACTTCCGCGCCAATACCTCCAACTCCGAGAATCAGGACCGTCGACTCTGGCAGGTTCACGTAGTTGCTCTTGCGGGCTTCGTTGTCCCAACGGGCGTCGATCTGAGCTCGGTGGAAGTAAGGGAGGCCGCGTGAGAGGCCCAGTATGAACATCATCACATGATGCGAAATGTGGTCGAAGTAGATGCCGCGCGGGTTTGAGATGGTGACCGGGTGGTCGATCAGCTCAGGGTAGTAGTAGCCGTGGAATGGCCCGGCATCCGGATTCTGCAGCCACTTGAGCTTCGTTGCCAGCTTCAGTGCCTCAGGAGGCACCCAGCCGAACGCTGCATCAGCATCGACGATCTCACGCAGCACATCATCATCAGTCTCGGCAACCACCACATCGTACTCGGGCATCGTATCGGAGAGGCGTCTCGCCCACTCGGTGCGTAGTTCGTCCAACGGTGGCAGCATCACAAACTTCGGCAACTTCGACTCTCCTGAACTAATTGGGCGAGCAGCATCTGAGCGGCAAAGCCGCGATCCAATCGTGGAGCGAGTGATGCCGACCCCGTTTGTTTACCCAACACGTTACCTGAGGCGCCCTACGTGTGGCTCTGGGCGATGACAATTGATTCACCCCTCCGGGATAACCCGCGACACAGCTCCCCCCGACTCCGAAAGTTGCAACTGTGGCCATGATTCTTGTTGCTGATGACGATCAAACCACCCGTGATCTTGTGGGCACACTGCTGCGAAAAGCAGGGCACGAGGTCACGGAGGCCATCGACGGTGATTTCGCCTACATGCAGGCCACGATGTCGATTCCCGATCTAATAATCCTTGACGTGATGATGCCGGGGCTTGACGGGTGGGAGGTCCTGGCTCGACTGCGCCGAGATCCAGAAACCAGCGAAATACCGGTTGTAGTGTTGTCTGCGAAGACCGGGCTTGCAGATGTCTCGAAATCGATAGTTCTGGGCGCCACGGATGTTCTTGGCAAGCCGTGCAAACCGGAAGAAATCGTCAACGCCGTTAGAGCAAATCTGCCAACGGCCAGTCGATCAAGCCTAATCGGCAGTGGCTAGCTCCGCGGTGAGCGCCGCCTTCATGTCCACGGGAATGTCTGGCTGGCTGATGATCCACTCAAGGTAGTCGGGCGCGTCCGCCGCAACCTCTTTGGCTGTTCGGCCCTGGTGCTTACCGAAGTTCAACACCAGATCGCCGCCGTCAGACCTGATCAGCATTCCACGCTCGTCCACCGCGTTCTCCGGCAGCGGATGCAGGAACTCGTTCAGCGCATCAACCGTGTTGCCAAGCTCCTCGTACACCTCAAGTTGACCGTTGAGCACCTCTAAAGATGCCTTCAAGAACGCCTCAGAATCGGATCGGGGTGGAGCTTCGCCGCCAGCGAACAGCTCATAAGCTGCCTGGAAATCGCGTGGCTCCTTCTTGTGGAAGATCGACATCGTATCGATTATCCGGCGACCCCGAAGAGTGAACTCAGCGCCAGCACGCTTGAACTCCGCTTGTAGCAACGGTGCGCCGAAACGCTCAATACCAAAGCCAACCAGATCGCAATCTTCAATATGGCTCGCAAGAGCCGTGGCGAACGACCGAAAGGCCGGGTACTCAGCGACTTCTTCGTCGGTGATGCCGTGAACCGCCGTTGCACCAGCGGGTATCGGCATACCGGGATTGAATCGCACCGACCGCAAATGCTCAGTGCCGTCCAGATCGATTTTCAGCACGCCAAGCGACACAATCCGTGCCGTAGCCGGGTCGACACCGGTCGATTGCACATCGATGACGGAGAGTGGTCGTGTGAGTTCAAGGTTCAGCATTGGGTGAATTCTAGCGTCTGTGGGGTCGAGGCAGTGCACAACATGCGGGTATCATTAGGAAACGCCCGTGCTCACACCTGAGCATCGCGAACGGCCAGGACCTGAAGCCCTCATGTGAGCGAAGTCCCGAGCCTGACGAAGGGCCGAAGTGGCGGAACGGTAGACGCGCCGGTCTCAAACACCGGTGAGCATTACGCTCGTGTGAGTTCGATTCTCACCTTCGGCACCAGCCCAACTGGAAATTGTTACTGCGCAACGTGATGTATCGATTACCGGTGTGATTCCAAAATCTTCTTGAAGGTGCGCTGTACTTTCATCACTTTGGGGTCGTATTCGCCAAAGGCGAAGTCAGATGGATGATTCTCAACCCACTCCAGGGTTACCTCTCTCACCACATCGTCAGTTATAGCGGCGACATTGTCTGCATGCGCAATCGCAAACTCGGTCATCTGGCGCTTACGCTGAATGGTCTTCCATCCCTTGTACGGAAGCCAGATGGGGAGGCCGATCAGCCGAAATAGGAGCTTGGTGAAGATCACCCTGTCTTCCACTCGCTGGTTGTTGGCCAGTCCCTGGGCTCTCCCTGCGACGAACTGCTTGGGATCAGAGCCCAGGTTTCGTGGTCGTTCTTCAGGCATGCCTAACTCCTTCGCTTTACTGGGTGTTCACGGACTGCCTACCGGGGCCGGCGGCTATAGTCCCAGCCATGAATTCGGGGCGAAGGCGTATGCGAGGAGTCCCAGAATCAGGAGAATGAAGAATGCATCCATTATTTTGCCCAAGTTCTCAGTCACGAAACCCGGTCCAGCGCTCCTGCCGGCAGTGATGCCGATTCCCACGCTGCTTCCTGACGACTGGCGCAACTGATTGGGAGGCGGAGGGGGTGCTGGACTGCCCTGAGGGCCTCGGTCTACAGCGGATCTTCCTGCAGCATCGCTCGCGTCATGTTTCGATTTCTGTTTTGATTCCTCAGGCATGGCGTCTCTCCTTTTGGCGGACCGATCCATCGATCCTTAACATCATTACACCCGTGAGCGCTATTTGGTTCCCGCTGGATGGTTGGGGACGAGCTACCGCACTTGCCTACTCGCGCTTCGCCGCGATGAACATTCGCCGAAAGGGGAAGACAGTGGTGCCGTCGGGCTGTTTTGGGTATGCCCTGTCGGTGAGGTCGGTGTAGGCGGCTTCGAAGTCACTTCGCTCAGGCTCTTCCAGAGCGGCGAGCAAGGGCCGCAGCCAGGTGCCCTTCGTCCACTCCTTCACCGGGTGGTCGCCGGAGAGGATCTGCATGTACTCCGTCTCCCAGACATCAAGCGATGCAACGAGTGGCGATAGAACTTGGATGTAGAACTCCGGCAGCTCAACCGGCGCGGGGTTCAGCAGCGGCTCAAGCGTCGATCGCCACGGCCCCATTTTGGCTGCCTCAGAGATGGACGTGTGCGATATCGCACCGAAATTGCGCGGTAGCTGCACCGCAAGCGTCCCGCCCGGCGCAACGGAGTTCATCAGCTTTGTGAACAACTCTTTGTGGCCCGTTAGCCAGTGCAGCGCCGCATTAGTGAAGATCAGATCAGGCGGCTCGCTCGGCGACCAACTGCCAATGTCGCTCACTTCCCACCCGATGTTTGGCGCGCGCTCAGACGCACCGTCCAGCATCTCCTCAGAGCTATCAACGCCGATAACACGCGCATCCGGCCATCGAGCGGCCAGCAACTCAGTGATCGTGCCGGCCCCCGCACCAAGGTCGTAAACGACAGACGGCGACTCCAGATCAACCCGGTTAAGCAGATCAATCGCCGGCCGCAACCGGTGGTCAGCGAACTTGAGGTATTGGGTGGGGTTCCAGAGCAATGGTGTGGGTGCCTTTATCGAACTAGTGGGTACTGTCCAGCCGGAATTTTCTCACGCGATCATCAACCAGCTATCCACCCGCTACCAGATTGACGACTCTCGTCACGATCTCTACGAAGGCCGCTCCGTATCGGGTTTAGTGGTGGTGGCCCCGGTGGCCTTTCGCCGCCGTTTGCTTTCGTGCGGGCTGCGTAGTCTGCGCCCAGGCGGTCTTTCAGGTCATACATGACCTGGCCCATGCGGGTTTCGTGGTAGAACCAGGTCCACATGCGGCCGCCTCCGGGTGGGGCGCCGCCGGGCTGCTCAGCGGCCGCTTCCATGTAGTAGGCCTTCACGTCTTCCGCCATATAGCGAATCGCTCCGGGCAGCGGGTGTGACAGGCCGTTAGGCGGATCCGATGGCTCGCCTGCTGCCATATTGGCAAGGTATGTGACGATGATCGGCATATCGTCTGCGGTGAGGCCGCTTAGACCGAAGGTTGAGCGCTGCATTCGACGCATTGATTCCTCGTACCAGGGCGCCAGTGATCCGACTTCCTGCAGCAGCGACTGCTTCAGTGCTTCGGCAGGCGTTGATGCTTCCGGGAGGGGAGGCAGCGGCAGGGCGCAGGCCCATGCCTGGTCGGATTCGGCGGTCACAGGTGACTCGTGCGGGTAATCCTCGGTGAGGGGACCTGACTCGCGCTCGAAGAGGCCAAGTAACGCCCGTAGGACGTCTGTCTGGAATTCCGGCTCGTTGGGCGCACCGAGTGGTCGACCCAGTTCGAACGGGACCCACAGAGAGCGAGATGGCATGATCTTCTCGGTGTGCTCTCGGACAAGGCTGATCGCGGCCGTGGGGATGCCAGCTGCTTCTATGTAGTGCTGTAGCCCGCCAACGGCGCGCGTGCAGTTTGGTCAGATGAGGATGAGGATTGCGGCGGTGACGTTGTCCTCTTTGAGCAGCTTGGCGACTTGCGGGGCCGTCTCGACCATGCGGGTGGGGTCAGTGGCGCCCATTAACGAGTAGTGCCACTTCGCCACGGAGCCAATCTCACCGTTTGCGGCCATCTCCCTCAGGCGCTCCAGCGGGAACGCTATGTTGGGGTCTTGCTGGTAGCCACTACGATCGAAGTTGACGCTGACGTGGCTCATCTCCAGTTCTGCGAAGTCGAGATCGCCGGGGAGCAGTCGGTAGTCGGCGGCTCCTCCGACGAACCTGGCGTCGCTGGCGCGGTGGATGCCAGCCGTGGAGATGATCGCTACTCGAGCCTGCTTAATGTCTGGAGCGGCAGCCCAGGGTGCGGGACCGTAGTCCGTGATGGGCAGGTTCTTAAGGTCTTCGGCGTATTCGGTGGGGAGGTCTGAAAGTCTTACCATGATGCGTGCAAGCTACCGGATGCGGGGGGCTGAGTTCAAGTGGAGTTGAGTCCATTGCATCTTGGATGCCATCCATACACCGAAAGAATCAATAGCTGTATTCCAATCAGCGCGATAAGACGAAGGCCGAATCACTTTGGTAAATCCATGTAATTTCGACGAATTCGGTATTATGCCGCTTCAGTTACACAATATTCCGATTCAAAACGTTTGACGCGTGGAGGGCAATGAATATGGCGTTGCAAATTCGATCTGGAAATTCCGATGATGTGGTTGCGAGTGGCCGAATTCTTTATGAAGCATTCACACACATTGCAGAAGCGCATTCGTTCCCGTCCGACTTTCCCTCGATTGAGTTTGGCGAGCAGATAGCTGGCTATCTGCTGGGTAACCCAGGATTCGCATCGTTCGTTGCGGAGGATGGGGGTCAGCAACTTGGAATCAACTTCCTCGACGAACGTGGAGTGATAACTGGCGTGGGACCAATCGGAATTGACCCGACAATTTAGAATTCGGGCGTCGGTCGGCAATTGATGGACGCTGTGATCAATCGTTCTGAGCAGATCGATGCGCGAGGAATTCGGCTTTTGCAGGACGTTTTCCATAATCGGTCGTTCGCTCTCTACACAAAACTAGGATTTACCGCCCGGACTACTGCAGCGGTGATGCAAGGTCCACCGATAGCGAACGACATTGGGGATCGGAGCGTTCGCCCCGCGACTATGGACGATCTGGGCGTATGCGGTGCGCTGTGCGAGTTAACGCATGGACATGACCGGAATGGGGAACTGAGAGACGCGATCGAATCAGGCGGCGCTTCGGTAGTTGAGGAGACGAGCGGCATCGCTGGCTACACAACGGGCATCGGTTTGGTGGGACATGCGGTGGTCCGATCGAACGAAGATCTGAAAGCGCTGATTGCTGCAGCTCCAGAGTTCACGGGGCCGGGCTTCTTGCTGCCGACTGGGAACGCCGAATTACTCAATTGGTGCATGGGTGAAGGCCTGCGGGTCGAGAAAATGATGACAATTATGACTTCCGGGTTTTACCAGAATCCCACGACCCCGTATTTGCTTTCAGTTCTGTATTAGAAGACGCGGATTTTAAATTGGTCACAAACAGCCATCCCAAAGTCATCCTCATTGGCGGTCCCCCGTCGTCTGGCAAATCGACGTTAGCGCGAACCATCGCAGCGCGTCTCGGCTATGGCTGCATATCAACTGACGATATTGGCGTTTCAGCGCGGGCGATGACGACTGCTGAGTCGTACCCCAGCTTGCACTCGATGGACTCCAGCAATCACCGTGATTACTTCATCGACAACTCTGCGGAGTGGCTAGTTGAGGACATGATGCGCGGTCATGCTGAACTGTGGCCAGCAATAGAGGCGATCATTGAGGAACACACGATTGGGTACGCCTCCGATCCCATAGTCATTGAGGGTATGGCGCTGTGGCCAGAACGAGTTGCAGCGCTAGAGTATCCGGGGATCGCGAGCTTCTGGCTGGGTATGTCGACGGATTAACTGGAGGCTCGCGCGCGGGAGCGAGTTGAGTTCGACTACGAACCTGATGAGGCGAGAGAGGTTACAGCGAAGTTCATTGCTCGCAACGTCATCTGGAACGGGCTGATGCAGGACGCAGTCGCCAAGATTGGAATGAACATCGTAGACACAGCTCCGAGCCGATCACTGGCGGAACTGGCTGAGTACTGCATCGACCGTTTTGACATCTAGATAGAGCGCCCATCACGCTGCCCCATCGTTTACCTAATTTAGACCTATCGTGATTGTTTGTACCCAGTCGATTTGGTCGACTACTTCTAGATATTCACTAACTCACGCATTTTGGCTGGTGGTGTATTGGTGTTCGCACGGGGACGATTTCGCTATTTAACTTTTTTCGCGGCGCTTTTGATTCTGATCACAGCATGTGGCGGCGGGGAATCCTCAGGGAGTGCCGAACCGCCGGCGGCACTAGCGCCCGGGCGCACGCTGGTTCTGGGTGACAACCAGTTTGAGTCTCTCTGGATCAACAATGCCATCCTTGAGCATGGCTACGGTCACCCAACATCAATTCGCGTGGCTGCATCAGCGGACCTGCAGGATGTGCTCGCCGACGGCTCTGTCGATGTCTGGGCTGAGATGTGGCACCAGAATTGGTAGGACAAGTACGAACGTGAAGTCAGTGCGGGTCGTATTGAAGACGTAGGGCAGATCTATGAGGGTGGCCCGCAGTTCTGGATGATTCCGTCTCGATTCGCCCAGAAGCACGATATCGAGCGAATTGCCGATATGACGAAGCCTGCCGTTCTTGCAGAATTGGCAGCAATTTTAGGTAGTGGAACGCCGCAGTTTCACAGTTGTATCGCCAACTGGTCTTGTGCCGCAGTAAATGACGCGAAATTGAAGGCATACGGCCTGAACGCTTCCTATCATCTGGTCACCCCAGAGTCGGCGGAAGTCGCTGAAGAGACGCTCGCGTTGGCCCAGAAGGGCCGACAGCCGATATTTGGATACTGGTGGTCTCCCATTTCACTAATGGGTCGGTTTGACTGGACCATCCTCAAGGAGCCGGAGTACACGGTGCGGTGCTGGAATGAAATTCCGCAGTCGGTTGAGTCACCCGGACTAACACCATCTGAAGCATGCGCCTATGAGACGATTCCTGTCCACAAGGGCATCAACTCGGGTCTGCGCGATGAACTGCCAGAGGTAGCCAATTTTCTGGAATTGATTGACGTTGGGAATCATCCGGTCACGGTTACCGCAGCCTGGGCAGTCGAAAATGGTATTGAAGTCGAAACCAATCCGGCGCCAGCGGCGGAGTACTACCTGAAAACGTTCACGCTGAAGTGGCCGAAGTGGGTCTCAGCAGATGCGGCGAAACGGCTGGAGGCATCCCTCGCGTTGAGTGATGTGGACGCGTAGGCCTCCCAGGTTTAGGTTCGTCAAACAGTGTTTTGGTTTACCCGTGAGCGTCACAAGATGTGACGCTGCTACCCGATTGGAACTACTATTCCGGGCACTACGCCCTCTGAGCATGTACAGCGGCGAATAGACAGACTCCTCGATCAGACCGAAGGAGCGGCCGATTCCAGGGAGTGGGCGCGCGTTCAAGATTTGTGCGATCAGGTGCTTCATCTGGATCACGATGACGAGGATGCGCGCGCGTATCTGGCGGCCGCGGCAACCCAAGAACTAGCAGCTTCTCACCCCAGCCCTCTCCCGAAAAGGGAGAGGGGGCGAGCGCACGGACTGCTGATGGAAGCCATCCTGAGGGGGCGACGACCCTGCGGGATGAGGCGATTCAGATCACCACGGAGATTGGCATGCAGCCTGTGAACGCTATTGCCGTTGCGATCCCTGCCATCTGGCTGGCGTGGTGGCTGGCATCACCATTGTTTAACAACAAGACGGTTGATGAGGAGTTTCCATTGACCGTTTCAGCCTCGATTCCGGCGAATGTATCGCGGCCCGAGGCGGAGGCGACGATGGAGAGTGCGGCCGAGGTTGATGTATCAGGCGATGAGCCGATGACATCGGCTATGTCGGACTCCGGTGCGACGGTGATCTCATCCGGTCAACTTGAGGATGAGGACATCTTCCACAAGGGTAGCGGTAAGGCAACGATCTACGAGTTAGACGATGGCACAAGCGTGCTTCGATTTGAAGACCTCAGCGTTACCAACGGGCCTGACCTGCATGTGTACTTGCTAGAAGATCCGGAAGGGCGAGATATTGACGCTGGCTATATCGATCTGGGCAATCGCGGGAATCAGAATTATCCGGTACCGGAAGGTACTGATCCGACGAAGTACCTCGGCGTGATGATCTATTGCGAGCCATTTCACGTGATTTTCAGCACAGCGAAGCTGGGGACATCAGACACAGGAGTCTGAGCTCAATTCATAGCGACTTCTGACCGGCTGTAATGATACTGAATCTCACTAATTCATCAGATTCATCGGTCAGATTGCCTATAGACTGAGTTTCTTCCTCGATAACGCCCTCCAGAGCTAGAAGTCCTTTTGTAGTGAGACTAAGTATCAATAAGATCTGGTTGTTGACCACGATGTTCTCTATCGTGGTCATCCTGTTAGCGTGTGGGTCTGAGGAACCGGGTAGTTCTACAAACTCAAACACGCTACCCGGTATCGACGTGGTCACAACGATCTACCCGGTAACGTATTTTGCTGAGCGGATTGGCGGAGAATATGTGAGTGTGAATTCTCTCGTAAAACCCGGTGTTGAAGCTCACGATTTTGAGCCTGGTCCGAGCGATATTGCTGCACTCGCGACCGCCGATCTGGTTGTGTACAACCATCCTTCGTTTGAGATCTGGATGGCTGACGGACTCGATGCAACCTCCAACTCGTCACGAGTAGTAGTTGAGGCCGCTGCCGATGTCTTCGGCGTGGAAGGCGAAGACCCACATGTCTGGCTAAATCCAGTCAAGGCCGGGGCGATGGCCGCGAAAATACGAGATGGTCTGATCACAGCTAATCCACAACTTACGGACACGTTTTCAACAAATGCAAAGGTTCTGATCGCAGAACTTGAATCACTGAACGAAGTGTTGCTGAGACGCCTCGCGATATGCGATAGCGCTGAAATCGTGGCCTCACATCTCGCGTACGGGCACCTCGCTGAACCGCTTGGAGTGCGCCAGATTGGCCTGTCCGGTATTTCGGCGGAATCGGAGACCAGCGCAAGGCGCCTCGCTGATGTCATTGAAGAGATGAAGCTACTCAATCTCGCGTACATACTCCAGGAGCCACTGGTCAGCTCAGAGTTAGCGGAAACCGTGGCGGCAGAGACTGGTGCTGAAATTTTGGAGCTTCATCCACTGGGTACTCTTACCGGCGATGAGCAGGCGGCCGGCGACGATTACTTCACGATCATGCGCCGCAATATCGAGGCACTTGCTCTGGCGTTGGACTGCTCCAGCAGCTAGTCGTCGGTTAGCCATGGCGTAACGGTGATGCCAATCAGCAGACCATCTGGTGAGATAAGGCGCGCTGTCACCTGGCCCCAGGTCTCAGTGCGCACATCCTGCACCAGCGTGACGCCATTTGCCTGAAGTTCCGAAACTGCTTCTGAGACATCTTCATCTTCAAGTTCCAGCGTCGCCTGTGGCACCGGATGCTCCGGTGGCCACGTTTCGCTGCCGAACGTGCTCAACGCAGCATCACGCAACGTCCACAACCCGAAATGCTTAGTACCTCGAGCATTGACAGTCGAATATCTGCTATCTGCCTCAAACTCTACTGCCAGGCCCAACTTCTGTCCGCAGAACTCGCGCGCCGCGTCGGCTGACTCGACGATGAGTGAAAAGCCTGCAACGAATCGAATTTTCATGCACATCTCCTGAATCACGATAGGCTAGCCGAGTTGCATGCGTCCGTTATTGCCACAGATGGCACAAACTTCATTGGCCCGACCAGATATATTTCGCTTGGGATCCCCGCTAAGAGCAACATGACCCAAATTCATGCGATGGGCGCGGCGGGCAATTCCACAGGAGGGTTCGTGTGACAGACGAGACCAATGCTGGGCCACCGGATGAGCTTGACCAGATTCAAGACTCGATCGAAGAACAGCTAGACGCTGGCGCAACCACCGCTGCCGTTTCAGAACTCAGTGAGTTGCGACTGCCAGATCAGGCAGACGTTATCGCTGTTCTTGAAGAGTCTGATCGTCAGAAGGTTCTGGGAGAGCTCTCTGAATCTGAAATAGCACGCAGTATTGTGACCTGCCCCCCTCAAACGAGTCCAGTTGAAAGTTGGAAACTGGGCTCTCATGAAGGGAGGCAGAAATCCCAAGAAAAGGTCACAGTCCTGAGAAGATCCTGAACAAGCTTCGACAGGTTCGCCAAGTGTTGGGAGCAAGGACTGCACACCCGGTACGGTGAGATGTTCCTGGGTGAGCAACTGGAGTCAGAGTTCGGGACAGGGCTTCTCGTCTAGCCAGACCGTTCGTCAAAATGACGATGGGATGGGCGTTGCTTATATCTCTTTTGTACGCAACGCCGGAGAGAACGCGTAGACCAGAATGCCCACGGTTACGCCACCAACTGCACCCACCAGGAACGCCTCGTGGATGCCCCAGAATTTTTCGATGAGGCCACCCAGAATCCCTCCGGGCTGGAAGATGAGCATGATCATGAAGAACACGCTCATCACGCGCCCCCTCATTTCAGATTTCGCCACGGTTTGAAGCATGGTAGGCACCAGAACGAACCAGACACCAAAGGTTGTCCCTGAGATGAGCATGACCACCAGCGTGACCGGGAAGCTTGATGTGAAGCCGAGAACGCTGGTCGCAACGTGCATCACAATGACCGCGAAAATCAACACCGTGCCCTTGTACTTCACATCCCCAACCAAAATGAGAGCTGTTGATCCGACCAGTGCCCCAAGCCCCTGCATGGCCAGGATGACGCCAAAGCCAACCTCCCCAACTTCCAGTACGTCACGGGCGTACTGCGGGTAGAGTGCCATGTACATCCCGGCGAAGATACCGCCGAATGCAAAGAATAGAAGTGCGCGAATCAGCGGATGGGCTACGGAGTACTTCACGCCCTCGATGATCTGCCGGGTGACGCTCTTGCCATCTGACGGATTGGGCGTACTCCGGGTCTTCATGAACAGAGTGATCACAAACCCGGATGAGTAGATGGCAGCCAGCGCAAAAAATGCAACGTCAATCCCGATGGCAAGCAGCACCCCACCGATTGCCGGGCCGACTATCGTGGCGAGGTTGGAAAGGATTGAGTTAAGGGACATAGCGGCGAGCAAGCTATCTTTGCCCACCACGTCCATCACATACGCCTGACCCGCGGGGTTCTGGAAGGCGAACATTGATCCTGTAATCAGACCAATTGGAATTAGGTGCCACGCCTCGATCGATCCTGTTGTTACCAGGAAAGCCGTGACAAAGGCCATAACTCCAATAACAAATCGAGTACGAAGCTGAATCTTCCACCGCTCTGAGCGGTCGGCAAAGGCCCCACCAATAAGTGATAGGGCGATGATGGAGAACCCGGGCATTGCGTTGACCACGCCAACCCAGAGTGTGGAGTCCGTCAATTCCAACGTTAACCATGCCTGGCTCATGTTCCGGATCTGGAACCCGGAGAACATTGCGATATTGGCGATGATGACAAACCGGAAATCGACAATGCTCAGGATGGAAAGGCGTTGCCTGAGTGATGACTTGTCAGTCGTAACTCTTGTGATCTCTTGCCCGCCCGAGGATTCCTGATCGGGCTCAGCGATTTGCTCTGCCATGGTGTGAAGTTCCGTCTACGAAATGCGGGCCGCATGAAAGCGGCCCGCTGAACATACATGGAATGTCTGTTACTTCAGGCCCTCGATCACAGGGATGAGCTTGCGGACGCTTGGGAGGCTACCGGGTGGGTAGATCTTCGACTCAGCGATTACGCCTTGTTTGTCGATGATGAACGTTGCCCGGCGTGATGTGTCGCGCTGTGACAGGATGCCGTACAACTCAGATACTTTGCCCTTAGGGTCGGCGTCAGAGAGGATGTGGAACTTGACCCCGCCCATGCTCTCTGACCAATCGGCCTGCTTCTGGACATCATCAATGCTGACCTCAAGCACAACGGCACCAGCAGCTTCGAACTCTTCATTTGCCTCGCTCAAGGCGGACACTTGTTTCGTTCAGCCGCCGGTAAAGCTGGCCGGGTGGAATGCAAGCAGGACATTTGTCTTGCCGCGGTAATCGCTCAAGGTGACGTTTTCACCGGTGTGAGATGGAAGCGTGAAATCAGGGGCTTCAGTTGCCGCAGGAAGTTTGACCATGGGATATTCCTCCATCCGATGCTATAGATTTTGAACTAGGGGAAGTCTATACCTGCGATCAGGTGAGCCACCATACCTCAGCCGCAGTTCCACCAAGCAATCGATCACGCTCAGATTCGGTGAGCCATGAGAGGCCTTCTCCCACGAATCGGAGCTCCTCCGCCATTGACGGCCAGCCGTGATCGACTCGCAGCTTCCCCGGGTACCCCGTGCCCCACATGCAGCGCTCAATGCCGAATTCCTTTACCAGCCGTTTGATAACGGCCTGAACGGCATGGTGCGGAAACTCATCGTGCGACTGCCGGGCAGTGTCTGAGATCTTCACATGCACGTTGGGGTACTGAGCCATCGAGAAAATTGGGTCGTGTGATGGGAAGTCTGGTCCATCGGATACGTCGGGGTAAGACATGTGATCGAGAATTATCGGGATAGATGGGTACTCGCGTGCGATCTGATCCGCTTGTGCGGCCTGAGCAACCGGCATGTGTATCTGGACCACCGCGTTTAGCTCCGCCAGTACGTCCCACATCGCACGGTTTTCCGGGCGTGTGATGCTTGGCTCGTCATAGTAGTTGGGATGGAACCGGAAGCCTCGCATTCCGCGCTCGCTCATCCAGTACCGGGCACTCGCTGCGTTGTCAGGATCGAACGGGTCCAACAGGCCCACGCCAACGAACCGATCGCTGTGTTTCCGGGCCTCATCCGCCACGTATCCGTTGTCCCACGTAGCGGAACTATCCTGCACTACCACCGTCCGGTCGATGCCGTACTCATCCATCTCCTCCAACAGCATCTCCGCGGTCGCCGCTTCCGCAGGCCGATGCGTGAAGCTAGGCGCGGTAGGCCCAACCGGCGCATACGGCGGCAACTGCTGAATATGGACGTGGGCATCGACGATCATAAGGGATATCCGGTCTGGATATGGCAAGCGGGGCGACTAGTGTCTCGGATTCTAATCCGCTTTACACGGTGAGATGATAGCGATTTCAACAGCGGGTCAGCCGACCGAACATGTGCCTCACGTCCTTCCATATACAGCGCCCTCTACCGCTGCACGCGCCCTGATGTGTCGCCGCCAGCAACTGCGAGGACTTCTTTTTCTGTGACGAGGTTGAAGTCGCCGTGGAAGGTGTGGGCCATGGCGGATGATGCGACTGCGAAGTCGATGAGTGCTCGGCTTTCGAGGCCTTTGATATTGCCGTAGATGAGACCGGCTGAGAAGGCGTCTCCGCCACCGACGCGGTCGATGATCCGCACCGGGTACTTATCGCCAATCAGGATCTCTGAGCCGTCCCAGTAGATAGCCGACCAGTCGTTATCGTCGGCGGACTGGCTTTCACGGAGGGTGATGCCTACCTGCGAGAAGCCGAACTGGCTGACGAGTTCTTCCACAACCGGCTTGTAGGCTTCCGGATCAAGCTCGCCGGAGGTCACGTCAACGCCCTCAGCCTTCACGCCAAGGCACTTGTCTGCGTCCTCTTCGTTGCCGATAGCTACGTCAACGTACTCCATCAGCGGCTTCATCACGGCCTGGGCCTTTTCACCGCTCCACAGGTTCTTGCGGTAGTTGAAATCGCAACTGACGGTCAGGCCCTTTGCCTTCGCCTGTCGAGTTGCCTCGCCCACGGTTTCTGCTGCGATTTTGGAGATCGCAGGGGTGATGCCGGTCCAGTGGAACCAGTCTTTGCCGTCAAATACGTCATCCCAGTTCACATCGCCCGGGCCGAGTTCTGCGATGGAGCTGCCTGCGCGGTCGTAGACGACTTTGGAGGCGCGCATGGAGGCACCGGATTCCAGGTAGTAGATGCCCAGGCGGTTGCCCTGTCGGAGGATGTCGCTGGTGTCTACGCCGAACTGGCGGATGTAGTTGACGCAGGCCTGCCCCATGTCGTTGTCTGGGAGAGCAGTCATGAACGATACGTCCACGCCGAAGTGCGCGAGAGAGATTGCAACGTTGCATTCGCCACCGCCGTAGGTGACCTCAAACTCACGAGCCTGTGTGAAGCGCTCTCGTCGGTTCGTGGCAAGCCGCAGCATCACCTCGCCAAAAGTAACTACTTTCTTAGACACTTCTTCCTCCGTGATCCGATTCGTTCTGGGGCAGTGGGGCGGGTAGGTTTCAAACCTGCCTCTACAGTTCGTTTAGTTAAATTAGCGGTCACCCGGTCGGTTATTTTCCGGCTTTGATCTCTTTAATAAGGGCGACAACGTCTTTTGACCGCTGCTCAAGTGTGGTCCAGTCTTTGGACGCAACGATATCGGAAGATACCAGCCCGGATCCCATTCCAACAGCGGTAACGCCGGCATTGAACCAGCCTTCAAGTGATTCACGGGAAGTGCTCACCCCGCCAGTTGGCATGATTGAGGACCAGGGCATCGGTCCCAACAGATCTTTCACGAACGCAGGGCCACCGGCTCCGCTACCCGGGAAGACCTTGATGAGTTCACACCCAAGTTCTTCAGCGTAGGAGACCTCGCTGGCGGTACCGCAGCCGGGCGTGTAGCCAATCTTGCGGCGGTTGCAAGTTTTGGCGACCTCAGTGTTGGTTACTGGCCCCACGATGAAGTTTGCGCCACTGTTGATATACATGGCGGCTGTGGCAGGTTCCAGCACGGAGCCGGCGCCGAGAATGGCGTCCGGAACGTCCACGCGAGCCCATTTTTCGAGCTCTGTGAACACCTCCCATGCGTGATCTCCCCGGTTCGTGAACTCAAGGACTTTTATTCCGCCGGAAGAGCATGCTTTGACAATGGACTTCACGTTGTCCAAATCAGCGTTGTAGAAGACTGGCACTACGCCAATTTCGTGGATGGCGTTATAAACCTGAAGTCTTGTATATCTGGCCACGGTATCTCCTACTCAGTCCACCCGGCGTCTGGGGTGGTAATTCAATTGGGCATTGGATATTGCACCAGCACGCCCGGGCCGATAAACCCGGAACCGAGAAGTAGTTTAGTCCGTGAGAGGCGGGGTCGCCACGATCGGCGGCGTAGAGGGGACTAATTGAGTAACGGGCGAACGGGGAGAGGCCTATTTCGCCGCTTTGCGCACCCGGGCTCGCCGCAGCGGTGATGTCTTAGCCTGCGCTGCGACCTGCTTGCCGGTGGCTAACCAAAACAGAAATGGTGATCGGGACGCCAGCCAGACGTGAACTCTGGGATAGAGCCAGTGGACACCCAGTAGGGCAGATTCGCCAATCAAGTAACCGACAACGACGTCAGCCGGCCAATGTTCACCATCAATGATTCGACCCACACCCATGGTCGCCACAATCAGTGAGAAGAGAGTGGTGAGGGGAATCCGCAGTCTCCCGTCAGCGCAGTTGTCTATCCCCCATCCGCGACAGGTCTTGGTCGATCCGCCAGGTCCGTCAGCTTGGTGGCCGCTGTGAGGAGCCCTGCGAAGCCTAGAAACATCGCCTGATACCTGCTAATCATGGCCCACGTGATGGGGAACGCCGAAATAAACACGAATGGCGCGACATCGTCATCAGAGATCAGGTCAAGGGCATCAGCAAGAGCGTCACCAACAGGCCTGAGTTTGCAGCCAACCACGCTGAAACGCCTTGCTCCACGGGCTGCAGGTCATTGCCTGTAAAGGTAAGAACGCCCGTCAAAAGAAGCGCGACCGCAATAATCAGAATTGTGGGGAGCCCTAGATAATCACCACGTTTCAGCAAGGATCGATCTTGTATAGAAGTAAATCTCATTTCCGGATTGGATGCGCCAAACTTTAGATCAGAGACTTATCAAAATTCTTGTAAGGCCAGAGACTCAATCACTCCACAGTGACGTCATGAGTGACTACACCCACTGAAATGTAGAGAAAACCCAATTGCACCGTTTGAATCCAGACAGCAAAGTAGTAATTGCCCCTGACACCGCCCCCGGGAATGCCCCCCTTCCCCCAATTGAACCGGGATCGGTGCCATAGATAACCGAAGAGGAGTCCACTGCCTTGAGCGCTGGACTCCTCTTCGATTGACGAGCCATCAGGCAAGCCGAATTTCGGGTTATGAACTGGTAATCAGGCGCGGGTTGAGCCTACATGTCACCGTCGTCAGATGCCGTTGAGGCACGGATAGCAGGGGTTCATCAACAAATTGTTCTACCTGCTTGCGTGTGGTCCTGGCCGATCGCTGCGCCCAACTTTCGACCTTACTCAGTTGCTAACCACAGCGGTTTCACCGTGCTAATTGGCGTTCTGCATCGTGATTGTGGTTGATCCAAGATTCGCCAAGGCGTTCAACTCCTTGAGCTGGGTCAGCAACGGCGGTTTTGTAATGGATATTTCACCATTATTTGAGGCCATAACTTCGTTGACACTCTCTATTTAGGGTGATACCTTCCTTCGTCAGCGCATGGGATGGGACGTACCGTGCGTCACTGGATACTAATCCAGACAAACCGTCCTGCGCGAGAAAAGGTCAGCGTCTCGGTGGCGTTGATCGGTATTAGAAAAAGACAAAGGCTTACAAATCAGGGACCGTTCTCGATATGCGAACCCGCGGTGGGCAAGCATTGAACGATCTCACCGAGCCTTTGGCATTTGGAGGGCAGAGTATGACTTATCGCATGCGTGGGTTTCGCATGGCTAAGGTAACCCTGTTGTTGGGAAGTCTCGTTCTTGCAGTCGCAATCGCTTGTGGCTCAGACGATGCTCCAGCACCAGTAGCTACCTCAGCTGCGGCACCTACAGCAGCACCAGCGCCAACAGCGGCCCCCGCTGACAAGGCGTCTAATCCCGCGACGGCTACAGCCTCAACTGCGCCTGTTACTGGCTCAACTGGGGCTCCTAGCGCGGACGGACCATCAGGCGACGTTGTTTATGCAATCAATCGCGTGAACGCCATTTATGGAGTTGCGTACACCGGTCCTTACCGAGGTTCTGCACACAACCAGTCCGGTGGTATCCAGGAATTCATGTTCGTGATGGGCGACGACGGTAACGCAATGTCACCGCAGCTCGCTACGGGTTGGCAGGTTGACGCCGCCGGCACGAAGGTGACCATCACGACTAGAGACGATGTCCAGTGGCACGCGCCACAGGGCCAGGAAGCGCTAGACGCTACGTTTGGTTTGATGACTGCCGAGGACCTCGTTGCATGGCTTAACTCCGGTAACTCCACCACGAACCCTGAGTCCACTTACCCGGACGCTGGTGACTTCGCGGCGGTTTTCCTTGAGGCAAAGTCAATTGACGACACGACTCTTGAGATTGGCCTTGTAAGCCCACTGTTCTACGGTCTTCCGTTGTCACAGTTTGGTCTTCTTGGCGCAGCCTCTGGTCCTTACTTCCGACGTGGAGTGGACATAATGGGTCTTGACTGGGCACAGTCCAACGCAGTTGGTACCGGCCCATTCCGCCAGGGACTTTGTATCCCAGGCGACCGTTGCACATCTGAGGCTATAGACAGCCACTGGCGCCAGGTCTCCAGCATTGCTTCGATTACGGTGATTCAGGTTCCTGAGACAGCAACTCGAATTGCTATGCTGAAGAACGGCCAGATTGACATGTCTATGATGGACTTCAAGCTGGTTCCTGGACTGATTGCCGAGGGCTTCCAGTTCCTCGACACGCAGCCTGGTAACTTTGTTGGTTCATCAATCCTCTACCCCGGTAACCTCTGGGAAAAGGACCACGCCCGAACAGGCGAGGCATTGAACCCATGGGATGGTCCGTCTTACGACATAGACCTTCCTTGGATTGGCGACCCGTGGCAGGAGTCACATCCAGCCAACGTTCGCTACACAGACACCGACAACCCACCTGGTATGACTGACATGGAACAGGCTCGCCTGGTCCGACTCGCTCTGGGCACGGCAATTGACCGAACTCAGATCCGAGACGTCCTTCTTGGTGGACTTGGTATCAAGTTGTTCTCCGAGTACATGGGTCCTGAGTACCCAGGCTGGGATGCAACCCGGATGAGTGGTGCATGGACCTTTGAAGGCGAACGCATCAGTGACACCGGAACCCAGAAGTCAGTCGCATACGACCTGGCAGACGGCGACCTCGTGGTGGCCGGCGCGCTTCTAACCACAGCGGGTTACCCGCTCGTTGGTAGCATTCGACCAGGTATTGGTGATCAGCTGACACTGCAGAAGTACGTTGCTGAAGCAGGCGAAGTTGGTCTGGAAGTTGGCGACACCGTCAACTCAACGTGGTCACAGTTGGGCATTAACGTGAGCCAGCTCGTTGAGGACTACGGTGGAGTTATCTCTCCACGAATGCGACGACGTGAGCAGTTCCTCCCCGTTCTCAAGAACGGTGACGTGAACGCAAGTTTGTTCCCACTTGACTGGCCTTACCCGCCAGTTGACAGCTCAATCAGCCGACCAGGCTGGGGCGTTGGATTCGAGAGTCCTTACCTCGCAACCCAGCACTTTGCCATCCGTGGCTCACAGGACAAAGCGTTCCGTGAAGAAGGTCACATGGAGACAGCTGACTACATGGTCTACTGGCAGCTTTACAACGGAGTCTTCCAGATTCCGCGTGGAGTAGTTGCTACGGATCGAATCACGGGCATCAACGTAGGACAGACGCACTACGGCGACGCAACCGGATACGGTAACCCTGAAACCATCACAATCAAGTAACTCGTTACTTGAGGCTGATGGCTAAGAAGTCGTGAATGAGGGGGCCCTGGGACCAGTTCCCAGGACCCCCTCAACCTCAAAAAGAGAGCGTGAAACCGCTCGTGTCCGATGAATAGATTATTTTCCCGGGTCTCATTTGTGAGGCCAGCAGATATCGATTTGGTTGGGCACGGGGCGTGGGCCGCCGTAACTGGCCCCGGGGAAGATACCAGGAGGCAATCTGCATGGCAGAGTTCTTGATCAGACGGCTATTCGCCTCTCTGGTCTCAGTTTTCGGAGCCACGTTGGTGGTATTTATCCTGATCCAGATGCACAACGACCCGCGTGAGCTATTCGTGCCAGACACGGGCTACGGAATCTCACAGGCACAGTGGGAGAACCTTGGCGAGAAGCTAGGCTTCAACGACCCACTCCCAATCCAGTATCTTCGTTGGATTGGGAGAGCGCTGATTGGTGACTTCGGCATCTCCCTGGCTCAGCAACGACCTGTGACCACTATTATCAAAAGCAAGATTGGGGCAACAATCCAGTTAGCAGTGGGAGGTTGGATATTCGCTGTTATGTTGGGCATACCAACGGGGGTTATCGCCGCCGTTTATAGAGGGTCCTTCTGGGACTATCTCGCCCGCGGTGTTGCCATCATCGGTATCGGATCACCCGCATTTGTTACGGGTCTTCTGATGGTGATCATATTCTCTGTCAAATTACAGTGGTTACCGGCCGGCACTAGAGGTCTGGAATTTGACGTAAGAGACTATATACTTCCCTGTATCGCACTAGGCTGGCCAGCTGCCGCCGGACTGATGAGATTGACGCGTTCGTCAATGCTTGAAGTCCTGGACTCGGAGTTCGTCAAGCTTGCAAGAGCCAAAGGTGTGCCCTGGAGAAAAGTAATCTTCAAGCACGCTCTGCGAAATGCCCTTATTGCGCCGTTGACGTCAATGCTGCTTCTGTTCTCCGGTTGGTTGAACGGCGCATTGGTGATTGAGACGGTGTTCTCATGGCCAGGAATTGGGTACGAGGCCCTGTTCACTGCCGTCAACGACAATGACTTCCCGTTGCTGTTGGGCACAGTGTTCATCTTCATCTTGATCTTCCTGACTTTCGCTTTCATTGCAGACGTCCTGTACACAATTGTTGACCCACGAGTCCGCATGAGCGGATTCAAGGGCACGGCATAGGAACGGCATAGTAAATGGCAACAGCAACAACTGATATTCCGGTTCCCGGAACGAGAAGACGTACCGGCGGAGTACTGGGTGCGTTCGCGTTCGCTTGGTGGTTCCTGCGCCGTTACCCCGTGATTCCATCGGTCATCCTGATCATGCTTGTAATCGCCGCGGCCATTGGACCAACGGTGGCACCGTTTCCAAGAGATTCCGGCTGGTTGGGTGACAGACACCTTTCGCCGTTCTCATCAACTTCGGAGGAAGAGAAGCTGGCGGCAGCGGCGAAGGGTCAAGAGCATCTGACGGGATTCCATCTGTTGGGTACTGACCACATTGGTCGCGATACGTTTACCCGTGTACTTCATGGCGCTCGTATCTCGATGATGATAGCGGCCGTATCACTTGGAATCGGTTTCACAGTCGGCACTACGCTTGGTGTGATTTCCGGTTACTTTGGCGGCTGGACTGACGAGATAATTACTCGATTTGTCGATATATGGTTTGCTTTACCGTTCCTACTGGTAGCACTAATCATGACCCTCATTTTCGGAAGGGGGTTGCCAGTCCTCATGGTCGTTTTGGCCTTAATATCGTGGACGGCATTCGTCAGAATATTGAGATCACAGGCGCTGATCCTTCGTGAGATGGATTACGTAGCTGCAGCCCGAATTGCCGGTGCTGGCCCGATCAGGATCATGTGGCGACACGTCTTCCCTGGTCTGTTGAACACAGCGATCGTGGTGGCAACGTTGAACGTTGGTGGTCTGATTCTCGCGGAGGCCACTCTGAGCTTCGTTGGTGCTGGTATTCAGCCGCCAACACCAGCCTGGGGTGTGATGGTTGCCGATGGACGAGACTACCTCTCTAACGCGTGGTGGCAGATTGTGATGCCGGGTTCGGCGATCTTCCTTGTGGTGATCTCCCTGAACTTCCTTGGAGACTGGCTCCGAGACCGTCTTGACCCACGACTACGTCAGGTTGACTAGAGACGCGCTCTAAATAGACTCAGCAAAGGGACCCGCATTTGCGGGTCCCTTTTTTTGGTTGCGACCCTTGATCATTCGGAACGTTGGCAGGCATGGATGCGGTCAACGTTCGTTCGGCGCCGCACTGGACCGAGCATGGGTGGTCCAGTCGAGAAGTCAGTCGTTGAATCATGGTGGTGTTATCCGGCTGTGACGCGGTTAGGACTGCGATTGCCGACCCGAACTAGGGAACTGTAGATCGGCGCAGAGAGCGTAGATTCACTTCAGTGCCCTTCATGTCGGTGAAATGGGATGAGGCTGTTGTGAGTTGATACAGGAGCGTCAGTAGGTATGTCCGTACTTCTGAGTCAACTGAGCCCAGGCAGTAGCCAGATAGGAAGCTTGATGCCCGGAACAGATGTGGCACTGATGAATGTGCTCAACACGTCCGTTTGGCGGGATCAGACGCAGACATTCGAAGTGTCGGATCTCCGGCACACGAATCGGACTATCCAGTAAAACCTTATCGCCGCCGTTTCACCATTAGCTCATGTGGGCTTATGAACGTCCCTAAAATCAAAACGGGCGACTCAGTTGAGTCGCCCGTCATTGGAATACCTTGGGGAGGGTTACTCCTCAATCACGAATATCGTTCCATCACTGGTATCGCCAGACACTCTGGACCCGTAGGGGTAGCGTCCCGGGGTAGTAAAAGTGTGTTCATAAGAAGGGTTTTCTTTATCGAACATACCTCTGGTTATGGCTTTTGAGTCCCAGCTTTCTGCCAGGTCTGTATCAGACTTTGTTGAGTGCATGGACCTGTCAGTCCACTCCCATCGGACTGTTGACCCGGGTGTAATTTTCACGATTGGGGGATTCATGGATCCCCCACTTTCGATGTTTACCAAGATTACTCCGCTCTCAACCGCTCCCTCTTCTGGAGCAACTAGTGGTTGCTCTTGCGTGCCGAATGCGGCAATCTCAGTGGCTACTGCCGCTGATACCAGTTGACCATTTCGCAGTGTTACCTGCTCGCCACCCTGGCCACCGCCGGCCTCTTGTGTAGCTTCCCTTATCGCAGCCGAGGTCTGCTGGACCTTCTGTGCCAGGCTACCTTCGCCCACGACCACAAGTCCCTCCGTGTCAGGGTCTCGTCCAGCAGCGATGAGAGCCTCCCGAGTTTGCATACGGTTAGCATCTTTTTGCTCGGCGGTAGTTGTCTGGACGACCGACTCTACCGTTTGCAAACACCCAACAGCAACGATCGAAATAACCAAAGTACTGACCAGTATGGTCGGTGCAGCTAGCCTTAGACGCATCCCACACTCCTCTTTCGCGGTGACAGGAACAGCCCATAGATGGGTATTTATTTGAATCTGGTAGCGGATTCTAACATGGGATTCAGGCTCCGAAGGGACATCCGTTTCTGAGAGGTCGACCACCGAAAGCCATGGGGCTCTATCCGCCGCCTACAGCCCGCACCACTTCAACCGTGTCACCGTCGCCAATGACCGTGGCTTCGTACTCTTCGATCTGCAGGACTTCGGAGTTCACCGCTACAGCAACTCGGCGTCCCTCAAACCCAATATGGGTTAAGTAGTCGGTCACTGACATTGGCTGATCTAGCTCAACAGGCTTGCCATTAACAACGATAGATATCACTAATTTGTTCCATTGCTTGTTGTGCCTGGCGCCAACTCAGTCAACCCGATGGCATCTGACAGCTTTTCCGCTGCTGCCCGGTGATCCACCGCATCCAGTATGGCGCCTATTACCGCAACGCCATCCGCTCCCGCATCAAGGACTTGCATCGCATTGGCCGCCGTTATACCGCCTATGCCAATGACCGGTATCGCAACGTGCTCGCGTATCTCTGCGATCAACTGAGTTCCGGCCGCAGAAAGTCCTGGGTGTGATCGTGATTGAAATATTGTTCCTACAACAAGGAAATCAGCGCCATCGTGCTCAGCTTCCTCTGCCCCAAACAGATCGTGGACTGATCGCCCGATCAGAAAATCATCGCCTGCAACCTTGCGAGCAGCAGAGATTGGTATTGACTGCTCACCCAGTTGCACGCCATCGGCGCCAGAGGCGATCGCAACGTCGACGCGATCGTTGACGATGAACACAGCGCCGTTTCGAGTTACTTTGCGTACCTCTCGAGCCAGAGCGAGGAGATCACGGCTCGGAAGACCCTTCTCCCTGAGCTGCAACATGTTCACGCCACCGGACACCGCCTTGCTGGCCGCATCGACGACGCGCGCCTCTGGAGGATGGCGTCCTGCTTCGAATATCGAGCGGTCTGTAACCAGGCAGAGAAGCTTCTCCGGAAGGGGACTACCCACAGGGATTCCTGCTTAACCCGCGGATGCCGGGGCTATGCCAGCACCGGGGCTTGAAGTGGTGGCATAGTTTTTCTCGGGAATCCGTCCTGCCAGAAAGGCTTTGCGTCCACCATCCACGCCCAGCCTGAACGCCTCTCCCATGAGTCCGGGATCTTGTGCTTGAGCGATTGCGGTGTTCACCAGCACTGCGTCTGCACCCAGTTCCATCACCATAGATGCGTCAGATGGGACGCCAAGGCCCGCATCCACCACAACGGGCACCTCGGCACGTTCAATGATTATCTCGATCTCTTCGCGGGTTTTCACGCCCTGCCCGGAACCGATAGGTGACCCCAACGGCATGACCGTTGCGCATCCGGCTTCTTGCAGTCTCTCCGCCAGAATGACATCTGCAGTGATGTAGGGAAGCACGGTGAAGCCGTCATCGACCAGTATCTTGCTCGCTTCCAGCGTTCCGATCGGGTCGGGCAGCAAGTACTTGGCGTCCGGAATGACCTCAACCTTCACCCAATTTGAGCCTGTGACCTGTCTTGCGAGCCGTGCGACCATCACCGCTTGCTCAGCAGTGGCGCTGCCCGCTGTGTTCGGCAAGATGGTGTATTTGTCCCAGTCGATGTCATCCAGGAGGGTCTTTTCGTTGGGATCTTCAAGATTCAGCCGGCCAATTGCCACGGTGATGATCTCGCATTGAGATCCCTCCAGCGCGGCAAGCAAATCTTCCGTGTTCCGGTGTTTTCCCGTCCCAGTCATAAGACGGGACGTGAAGTTCTTGCCACCAATTGTCAGCATATCGCTCATGAATTACTCGCTCTTAAATCTTCAACAATCATTTTTCAGCCAAAGACAAGACTGTTCCGGGTTGGCTGTGAGCGGGAGGACGCATCCCTCCGCTGGCATTACCCAGATCAGGTTTACGGGTCGGCGCTTTCGCCCTCTCAGCCTTCAGTGAGGCTCCCCGGCAGTTTGCCTTAGACGGCATTTCATCACAACCGAAGCGTATCCTCCAGCAGACACGCAGTCAATCGTAGACATCAGTTGAATCGCTCCTTGGATTTTTGGATGGTATATTCTGCCGCCGAGCGATCAGCGAACAAACACCGGAGCTTAACGCACAATGACAAACCGAGTCGTCTACTACGGACCGCCAGATAATCCTCGAACCATCATGGCAGCCGATCTGGCGCCCCACGACATTGATTTTGGCATTGTGGATCCAGATCTTCCGTGGGAAGAGCGCAAGGCATTGCTTGCAGAGACTCAAACCCTGATCCTGGGTGGACTGTCGCTCAGTACCGAGGAGATTGCAGCGCTGCCCAACCTGAAGCTGCTTCAGTTGATGAGCGCTGGTTACGACCAGGTGGACGTCCCAGCTGTAAAAGAGTTGGGGGTATTCGTCTCTAACTCCTCGCCGCAGGTCGCTCCTGCTGTATCGCAGCACGCCATAGCGCTGATGCTCATGGTCCTCAATCGCATCGTCCCGGGTGTGGACGGCGCACGCGACGGCTCGTGGGCAGATACCGCTCGCTCGAAGCCTCTTTTTGAGCTTATGGGCCGAACGGTAGGCATCGTTGGCCTCGGGAACATTGGAAGCCTCGTTGCTCGACGCTTGATCGGCTTTGACTGTGAGCTCATCTATTCAGACCCCCGCAAGATTCCTGAGGTGGTTGAACGAGAACTGAATATTCGCAAGGTGCCGTTTGAAGAGTTGTTGGAGATCTCGGATGTCGTAACGGCTCATGTGCCGCTTTATTCCGGCACACAAGGCATGTTCAATGCTGCTGCGTTCAAAGCGATGAAGGACACGGCCATCTTCATCAACACGTGCCGAGGGCCGGTCCACGACGAGGTTGACCTGATCGCAGCGCTTGAGTCCGGCGAAATTGCCGCGGCAGGCGTCGATGTGGTCGAGGTGGAGCCAACTAGCGTGAACAATCCGCTGCTCAATATGGACAATTGCGTAGTGACGCCGCATATGGCTGGAAGCACCGAGGAGCGGGTTGAACGAGCACTTCTATCATCGTACGATAACGCTCGCCGAGTGGGGCGTGGTGACACGCCTACGCAGCAGGTTGATCCGCTGGTTTAGTAGCCGGGGCTAGTCAGCCTTACGAGGAGAATCGTCGATTTCGCTATCGCTGTCGGGCGGATCAGAGCTTCGACCGATAGCGCGGAAGGTGGCGGTGATACCTGCGCCAACTGATTTGAGTTCGCGGCGTACTGTGTTGCGGAAACGGCTGCCATACTCGCCAACTCTGCGGTACTTCCGCTGACGGCGGCGCACCAGAGTGCGTGAATAGACTCCCTGCACGTTCAGCAACTCTTGCATCAGAGCGCGTCTGAGAAGCCGTGCCGCCTCATCCGGAGAGGTGTGGGCGCCGCCCTCTGGCTCTGGAACGATGGCGTCGATAATTCCCATCTCATGGCAGTCAATCGAAGTCAGACGCAGCGCTCTTGCCATCTCATCGGCACGCTGGGAGTCACGGAATTCGCTCGCTGCGCCCTCTTCGGGCGGAATTGGGGAGTAGATGGCGTTCTGCATCATGAGAACGCGGTCAGATACGCTGAATGCTAGGGCCGCTTCGCTACCGCCTTCACCAATTAGGACTGAGATTGACCCAGTCGGTACTTTGGCCATCTCAGCGATCATCAGAGCTATTGCACCACCAAGGCCGCGTTGCTCCGCACTGAGATCTTGTTGAGCACCGGGAGTATCGATCAGGGAGATGATCGGTAATTTGAACCGACCGGCAAGCTTGACTGCCCGTCTCGCTTTCCGGAATCCCTCAGGCCCTACGCCAGTCGGTCTACCGGGTTCGCCATCGCGGTTGTTCTGTTGGGCGATTACTATGCAAGAAGTACCCGCCAGACGACCCATCCCAATGATGATGTTTTCGTCATCACCGGTCAGGCGGTCGCCGTGTAGTTCCACGAACTGCACGAACATGCGCTCGATATAGTCGACGGCTCTTGGCCGGTCCGGTCGCCGAGAGAGTTGAACCATCTCCCACGGCTCCAGCCGCGGCAATCGAACGGGAGCGTGCCGGGCATTTTTTGAGCCACTGAGATGGAAATCGGGATTCATAAGGTCAAGGATCATGGAGAGGCTGTCTTTCGCCTCACGCCGATCAACCACGACATCAACCAGCCCGAACTTCTGGAAGTTCTCGGCCGTGTAATGTTCTGCGGCTATCCTGCGTTCTTCGGAATCCTGCAACGCCCGGAAGGGAGCAAACCCAATGTGGGCTCCCGGCTCAGCAAATATGACATCCGCCAGCGATCCAAAGCTTGCGTAAACCTGCCCGGTAGCAGGATTTCCAAGAATCGCGATCAGCGGCATGCCTTTATCGTGCAGCGTATTGACCGCAATCGTCGTTTTTGCCATCTGCATCAAGGAGAGCACGCCTTCTTGAATGCGCGCACCACCTGACGTGATCATTGCAACGGCAGGGATCTTTTTTCGGGCAGCCAACTCAAGCGCCAGGGCAACCTTTTCTCCAACCACCAGGCCCATGCTGCCGCCAAGGAAGCCAAAGTCCAGCACAATCAGCACCGCCTCCGTGCCACCAATAGTGCAAGTTCCAGTTACGGCAGCCTCCGCCAGTCCCGTTCGTTGCTGGTCAGCCAGAAGCCGAACTCGGTAGGAGACGCGAGGGGAGAACGACAACGGATCAATGGATTGGATCCAGCGGTTAGTCTCTTGAAAACTGCCAGCATCAGCAAGTGATTCAACCCGCTGACGCGCAGAGAGGTTGTAGTGGAAATTACAGTGGGGGCAAACCAGATATCGCTGATATATCTCATTGTCGCGGAGCTTCCCGCCGCACATCAAACATGAGGCGCGAGCATCATCCAGGACCAACTCGCGGTCCTGATGTGTGTGAGTGGTATTTCCGCCTTCTGGGACTTCGTCCGGAAAGAGCGGTGTGATATCTGCCACGGGCTCGCTTGCTATCGTCCATGCTGAAGAATTGCGACGACCGATACTGAGGATGTTACCGGACGTGCTGTTACGTTGGGATTACGACGGGAATCCCGCTGGCGATTTCTTAGCCGATAACAACCCGGGGCTTGCCCGGTTCACCGGGGCCGACAACGCCAGCATCTTCCAGTTCGTCCATCAACCTTGCCGCTCGTGGATAACCAATTCTCAGCCTGCGCTGCAGGAGCGATGTTGAAAGCTTCGTCTGCGTGTGGGCGAGTTCCAGTGCACGGTCGAAGAGCTCATCATTACCGCCGCCAGACGACCGACTATCATCGTCGAAGCTGCTGGTGACCTCTTCTGGAATAGCAAGCGGCGGTAGCGGCGGTCCGCCAGATTTCTGCCAGTGACTGACCACTTCCTCAACTTCATTGTCAGCGAGGAACGCTCCCTGCACCCGCAACGGCTTGGCGCGGTCAATCGGGAGGAAGAGCATGTCTCCCTTGCCAAGCAGTTTCTCGGCACCCGGCGAGTCGATGATCGTTCGTGAGTCGATCTGGGACGTGAGGCTGAAGCTAATACGACTTGGGAAGTTGGCTTTGATCAGGCCCGTGACGACATCCACAGATGGGCGTTGTGTTGCAACCACGAGGTGGATGCCAGTTGCTCGGCCCAGTTGCGCTAGACGAACCAGAAGACGCTCGACTTCGTTGGCAGATGTGAGCATCAGGTCTGCCAACTCATCTACGGCTACAACGATGTACGGGAGGTTGGTCTCAGATTTTTCGTTGTAAGTAGCAATGTTCTTAGCACCCGCCTTTTCAAGCAGTTGGAAGCGCTCCATCATCTCTGTTACGAGGCCTTTGAGCGCGTTGACCGCGACGTCTGCTTCGACAACTGGCGGGATCATCAAATGGGGTACGCCAGCGTACGGTGTTAGTTCAACCCGCTTCGGGTCAATTAGAACCAGTCGGACTTCTGCCGGAGTTCTATAGAGCAGGAGTCCTGTGATGATGCTGTTCATGCAAACGCTTTTACCGGAGCCGGTTGCTCCAGCGACCAGCGTATGTGGCATCTTTGTGAGATCGGCGAACACGGCATCTCCACCGCTGCCGATGCCCAGAGCCACGGGAAGTGCGGCACTGGCTTCAAACTCCACGAATGCCTCGGTCTCCATCACAGAACGGAGCGCAACCATCGTGGGATTAGCGTTTGGCACTTCTATGCCGACCAGGGACGCGCCCGGTATTGGAGCTTCGAACCGCAGACTGGGAGATGCCAGGGCTAGTGCAAGGTCTTTTTCTCGATTGAGAATAGTGTCGACCCGTACACGCTTGGTGGCGCGGGCCTGCTCTGATCCCGTGGCCTTACCCGCGTTGTAGCCGGGCGCAATGCCGTACATCGTGACTGTGGGGCCAGTACGAACCTGGTCAACGCTGACGTCCACACCGTGATCGGTGAGCGTTTCAACGATGAGGTCGCTGGTTTCCTGGATTTCAGATTTTGTTATACCGCCAGATTTGCCAACGCCTAGAATCTTGATGTCCGGTAGCTTCCATTCAAAGCGCGGCATGGTAGTGATGGCTTCTTCTTCGACTTCAGATTCTGAGTCGGCGGCCGCAGGAGTTCCGTCTCCTTCTTCCAATGTCCCGGAAGCCCGTCGCGCTGCATCAACCAGCGCGGACACAGCAGACGCCTCGGCGCCAGTCCACAGTTCGTCTCGGGTTGTCTGTGGCAGTGAGTCTGGAACTATGGATGAGGGCGTTGGTTCGGCCGGGATTCCGTCTTCCGCAGTTGCACCTTCCGGGGCAACCATACCGGTGACTTCAGGTTCGGAGTGACTCACCACGTAGGACGGGTTTTTTTGCAGCGATGATTCGGTATCAACGGCACCTGACGCGATCGCCTGTGCCTTTGCTTCAGCTGCTGCGGCTTGTGCCACTTTGCGTGCCTCATATCGCCGCTTGATCAGTGCTATTAGGCTCAACTCTCCCTGTCTGATCCGCTTGCCGGTGAGCTTGCTTACCAGCAGCATCATGCGACCCAGGAGGATGTAAATGATTCGAGATCTGCCCGGCCACAGGACGTTCAGGCTAATGACAACAAGCACAGCAATTCTGGCGACAGCGCCTGCGGTCTGAGCGAAAGTAGCCTCGCCAACTTTCCACTCTGCGGGCAATCGAACAATCGCTTCACCGGCCAGCCCAGCGTAGGTGCTGTCTTCAAGAAGAGTGTCGTCGGCACCGTCCAGAATCCCCAGCACGCCGATGGCGGCTACGGCTATAAGCCCGGTGGCCACTGTCGGCTGCCAGAACTTCTGGATCAAAGTTGGTCGGGAGAGACCAATTGCGAGAACTCCGCCCAGCCAGAGCGAGGCGGGAACAAGCCCCCAGCCAAAAGTCTCAATGGCCAGATCGCGGGCAAAGAGGGCGACGAGAATCCCGGTGGCGATGGCAATGACGCCAAATCTGCCTTCAGGACTGGCGAGCACAGGAGTGACGAGTCTAGCGAGAACCTTCAAGAGTCTCAGAGGTATTGTCACCACAGTGTCACCTGTCTTTCTTACACGTCTATAGCAATTGGGACCACGAGCGGGCGTCGACGAGTTCTGCGGTGCAGAAACTTCTCGACTGTGCCCTTGATTGTGGCCTCAATTTCATTCCACTCTATTTTTCCTGTGCGAGAATGGTCAAGGTAATTTTGAATCTCATCTAGAGTGTCTTCGAACAGGCCGGTGGCATCTTCTTCTGCTACGAAGCCAACTGAAGTTATTCGTGGAGCACCCATAATTCGACCGGTGGAGGCGTTGCGCGGAATGATGACGTTGACAATGCCGTCTCGTGATAGCAACCGACGCTCATCGATCACGCCGACGCGCTCATCCCAGAGGCCAAGGCCATCAACGAACACGTGTCCGGCGTCGATCTTCTCTGAGACCCACCCTGACTCATTATCCAGTTCAAGAACATCGCCGTCGGTCAGGACAAACGCATCGTCCTCGTCCACTCCCTGCGCAATTGCAAGGTCGACGTGCGACGTGAGCATTCTGTATTCACCGTGAATCGGAACGAAGTAGCGTGGTTTGGTGATGTTGATCATGGTGCGAAGCTCCTCGCGCTGGGCATGGCCGTGCACGTGAACTTTCTGGTTCTTGTGGTTGAACAGACGGGCGCCCAGTTTTGCAAGATCATCCTGAGTGGCGGAGACAGCGGTCTCATTGCCCGGGATTGGCGTAGCGGAGATGATCACCGTATCGGTGGGCTTGAGACGAACCTCTCTGTGATCTACTCGAGCGATACGGGCCAGTGCGGCTCTTGATTCACCCTGGCTTCCTGTCGTGAGGAAGAGGACTTGGCTATCGGGGATTGAATTCGCCGTTGATGGTGAGATGAGCAAATTGTCTGGCATATCAAGATGGCCGAGTTCTCTGCTGATGCGGATGTAGTTCTGCATGCTCCGTCCCAGAACGGCGATCTTGCGATCATTTTGCACTGCGGCGTCAACAGCGATCTGAATACGGGCAACCTGCGATGCGAAACAGGAGAGGAATACCCGTCCTGTTGCGCCACTTATCATCTGGTTGATTGGATCAATGATTACGCGATCTGAGTCGGAGTGGCCCTCGTCTTCTGCGTAGGTTGAGTCAGACATCAGCAGGAAGACGCCATCGCCAACGATCTTTGAGAGGCCGGCGTAGTCAAATGGCTCGCCAACTACCGGATCGGTGTCGATCTTGAAGTCGCCGGTGTGGATCACTTTTCCAAATGGTGTATCTATCGCGATTCCTGTGGCGTCTGGAATGCTGTGGCAAACGTCGAACCAGGTAGCGGTGAGCTTACCGATGTTTACTGGTTTGTGAGGTGTGATCTCATTGATATCTGGCTTGTAGCCAAGCTTGTGCTCTTTCAGGCGCTCTCGGATTAGAGCTGCCGCCATGCGTGGGGCATAGATCGGAATCTTTAGTGCCTTGAGCACATAAGGAATTGCACCAATGTGGTCTTCATGACCGTGGGTTATCAGTAGCGCTCGAACGCGTGAAGCGTTTGCAACCAGGTAGCTGATGTTGGGGATTACTACGTCTACGCCCATCATCTCAACGGCCGGGAAGAGCACGCCGGAATCGATGATTATGATGTCCTCAGACGTTTCCAGGACCATCATGTTTTTACCAATCTCGCCCAGGCCACCCAGTGGGATTATGCGTAGGGGAGATTTGGTTTTATTTGAACTATTCGCCATGTATTTTTCTAGAGCCTATCTTCAGGAGTTGTGGTGTAACAAGAAATATTTGTATTGGCGAAAAGTCTCTGTGGTCTTTCGCCGGGATTTAGTTTTCGCCTCGCGTGGAGGCGGGTTAGTTTTCTGATTTCCGCTCGGACTCGAGCGCTGCGATCATCGCCTGCGGCAGCTTCAAGATATCTTTCTTCAACGCATCCTTGAGCTTGGTCGAACGCAATCCGGCGGCGGGGTGGTAGAGAGGGAATATTACGATGCCATCCCTCCAACTCAATATTTGGCCGTGCGAACTTGATATGCGGGCGTCCGGGAAGAACCTCATTAGTGAGTGACGGCCAAGTGTGGCGATCACCCTTGGCTTCAGAAGCTGGATTTGCGCCTCAAGATACGGCCAGCAGGCACGAACCTCATCAGGTGAGGGATCACGGTTTTCAGGCGGTCGGCACTTCACTACGTTTGTGATGTACACGTCCTCACGCCTGAGCGGTGCCAGCGCCAATAGCTCATCTAGCAACGCTCCAGAACGCCCAACGAACGGCTTGCCTTGCTGATCTTCGTTGGCGCCGGGGCCCTCACCAATGAACAGTATTCCGGGGAACTCAGAGCCAGCCCCGGGGACCGCATTAGTACGCGTTTCCGATAGGGCACAACGCGTGCAAGTGAGAACGTCCTGTGTAAGGGACGAAATGGATGACCATTGTGGGTCAGTTCCGGGCTCATCTGACTGCATAACGACGCCAGCCTCAAGCGCCCAATTCCGTTTGTCACAAGAGTGAAAGAATTGATGCCGCCCGTACCGGACAGCATCTCATCAAATCCTAGTCGGATATTCCCTTGGTTCCCAGGAATGCGAGGACGTCATTTACCGTGTTCAAAGCTTCGGCTTCTTCGTCGGAAATCTCGACGGTTGTGTCGCCTTCACTGAACTCTTCTTCAAGAGCCATGATCAACTCAACAACATCAAGTGAGTCGGCATTCAGGTCGTTCGTAAATGATGATTCCGCCTTGATGTCATCTGCCTCTATGCTGAGTTTGTCTGCGGCGATATCTCGGACCCGCTCAAACACACTCGCCATTCAAAACCTCCGAAGTCTTAATCCGTATTGGGGATGATTTAAGTTTTCTGTTTATTTCACTAGGTTGGCTGAAAGCCAGAACCTATGCTAGCACTGCGCCCAGAACGCCGTTCACGAATGTTTTGGAACCTTCTGAGCCAAATAGCGTGGCGAGTTCAATTGCCTCGCTAACTATCACTTTCTGCGGCGTCTCATTGTTCCCATGCTCCAGTTCTGCCAGAGCAAGACGCAATACATTTCGGTCTATTGGTGATAGCTGATCAATAGGCCACATAGGGGCAAGCTCTTTGAGCCGTTCATCCAGCGTGATTCGGTTGGTCTCTACGGTCTCAGCCAGCCAGACGGCAAATTCCCCGGGGGCATCGCCAATTCCAGCTTCATCGGCAAGCCTTTTGGCGATGGGGTAGCCGGCGTGACCGGTGAGGTCAGCCTCGTAGAGAGCCTGCACGGCTACCGCCCGGGCTAGACGCCGACAGCCAATCTCATCTGGCGGTATCTCGCCAGAGACATCACCATAGTCATCACGCCACACAGAGGAACCTTGTCAATTCAGTAATAGTTGGAATTCGAGAACTGGAGCTAGGCTGCGTATGAACGCACGGATTCCATGTCGCCCACTGAGATAATTTCTCGGGACTTATCAATGCGTTTGATCATCCCGGCGAGGACCTTGCCCGGTCCTACTTCCACGAATGTCTCAACGCCGTTTTCAATCATGAATTCAATTGAGCGCTGCCATCGTACGCAGGAGGTGAGTTGAGTCATCAACTCCGCCTTCACTTCTGCGCCAGTGGTAAGGGCGGTTGCGCCGCAGTTACCCACGATAGGAATGATTGGATCGTTGAAAGTGACTGCCTCAATTACTTCGTTGAGGCCGGACTGTGCGGGTTCCATGAGTCCGGAGTGGAAGGCCCCGCCAACCTGGAGTGGGATGCACTTCTTGGCGCCACGGGCTGCTGCAAGGTCAATAGCCTGGGCAAGGGAGCGGTGGTCGCCGCTAATGATGATCTGCTGTGCAGTGTTGATGTTGGAGAGCTCTGCGCCAGTCTCTCTACAGACATCTTCTACTGCGAATTCGTCGATGCCGATGAGGGCAACCATGCCGCCGGGCTTCTCATCGCAGGCTTCCTGCATGAGCTGGCCACGCTGGACCACCAGCTTGATGGTGTCGGTTACGGAAAGTACGCCTGAGACCGCGAGAGTTGAGTACTCACCAAGGCTATGACCGGCTGTCATTGACGGCATTGGTGCGGAGCCAAGAGCCTCTGATATTGCTGCGTGAGACGCCAGAGATACGGCAGATACCGCAGGCTGTGCGTTGCTGGTCTCGGTCAGATCCTCAATTGGTCCCTCAAACATGAGGGTCGTGAGGCTCCGACCAAGGGCGTCGTCTACTTCGTTAAAAACTTCTCGGGCGGCTGGGGAATTATCGTAGAGATCTTTTCCCATTCCGACGGCCTGTGCGGCCTGACCCGGAAAAATAAAAGCCTGAGAATTGATTGTTGTACTTATGTCAATTGCCATCGCTGGAATTGCTCTCCCGTATTGACCTAAGAGTCGGTCTCAACTGGTGCTGTGATGTCCTGTGAGCCAGCGTCTGACTCAATGACCTCACGGCCTTTGTAAGTGCCACATACATGACAGGCACGATGCGGAAGCTTAACAGAACTGCACGTAGAACAAATAGAGGTTCCCGGTGCAGAAATGAAGTGATGTGCAGCGCGTCCGCCCTTGCGAGCTCTGGAGTGTTTTTTCTTTGGAAGTGGTGCCATGGTTAGTCAGTTTATCTCTAGCGATTTGAGACTTGCTGCCCATTCAGGCAACCCATCTATCTCATTACAATCGCAATCTTCAAGGTTCAAGTCAATAGAGCATTCGGAGCAGAGACCTTTGCATTCAGGCTTGCAGAGGGGTGCCATTGGGATAGCGCTTACAAATGCCTGTCGGAAAGATTCCCTGAAGTCAATCGTATTGTCTTCGTTGACACTATAGTCGAAATCTGGTGGCGATTCATCATCTGCCTCAATCATCCCGGAAAACCTGTTGACCGGTCGAAACTCCTCTTCGAACTCTACTTCGAGTTCAAATTCAGCTTCTTTCAGACAGCGACTGCACTCTTCAATTGTTGAGGCTGTGACCTCCGCCTGGACCAGTATGCCCCGGCCCGTTTTTAATAGATCCACGTATCCCGAAACGTCGGTGAAGTGATCCTCCGCAGTCGAAATGGTTTGGTCTTCGACTGTGAACTCACGACTGGACCCGACTTGATCTTTCAGGAGGCCGGATGCGTTGTAATGCACTATTAACCACCTTCCAATCAGGTACACGGGATGCGCACAAGAAGGAATTCTCGCGCTACGGCTTAGATTGTGTCAATAATCACAAACGCGATAAACGACGAGCGGCCGCGCGACTTAGCCTTCAAACTCCAACACCTCTGTCACTTCGGCCTCGCGTGCGTGCGCGGGCGTTTCATCTGCAGGTCCGAGAGTCAGCGTCGAGGCATCCGGCGCGAGTGCTACAGTTTCAACAGTGGCAAGTGGCCAATCAAAACACAGGAGTTGCGGACCTATCAGCGGGAAGATCACAGATGTTCTGGGCGTCACAGTGGGGCACTACACGGATATTGAGCACGCTACTGGCTGCACCGTTGTACTGAGTGAGCATGCGGCGACTGGCGGAATCGATGTGCGCGGAGCATCGCCAGGTTCGCGTGAGACAGAGCTTCTGCAGCCTCTGGCCAGCGCAGAGCAGGTGAACGGCTACATGCTGACAGGCGGCAGCGTCTGGGGATTGGCGACGGCAGATGGTGCAACACGATTCATGACTGAGCACGATATTGGCGTCCAATTTGCCGGGAAGACCGTGCCTCTGATTCCAGCAACCGTTATCTTCGATCTAATGCTTAAAAGCGATGTGACTCCTGATGCAGACGCTGGGTACAAAGCTTGTGAAGCGGCGGGTATCGAGTTCGGACAGGGCTCAGTGGGAGCCGGAACTGGCGCTGCGCTTGGCACGCTGAAAGGCCCTCGTCGCCGTATCAAAGGCGGCATTGGTACGGCATCTGTGCGGCTGGATGACGATGTTGTTGTTGGTGCGCTGATCGTGGTGAACGCCGTCGGCGGAATTGTTGATCCCGATACCGGCGAGATCATCGCCGGGCCTCGAGACAAACGTGTTGGCGGAGGATTCGTCGATTCGAACGATCTTCTGATCAACGACCCACCAGAGAACCGTCAATCCGGGTTCGACCGCAATCCGCATACCGTGATTGGGGTAGTCGCAACCAACGCCGCCATGGACAAGAAAGCAGCCAGCCGACTTGCGGGTGCGGGGCAGGATGGGATTGCTCTGGCGGTGCGACCGTCGCATACCGAGTCAGATGGCGATACGATTTTTACTCTGGCGACGGGCGATCACGGGCCGGTCCATCCAGACCGGCTCAGAGCCGCGGCTACGCTCGCCGTCACGCAGGCCATTCTTTCAGCCGTTGAACACGCGACAGGCCTCGGCGGCATCCCTTCAGCAAGTGAGTATCTTGGCGGTGAGTAGTCCTACGTTTGATCGCACCACGTCTGTCGGATTTATCGGCGCGGGTAAGTTGGGTTCCAGCCTGGCTAAGACGATGGCGGAACATGGCTACGCTGTGGGTCTTGTCTCACGCCGCGATCCGGATGCCGCAAGTGAGGCGGCCGCTGGCATTACGGGTGCCGAAGCAACCACGGATGCTCAACAAGTTGCGAATGAGTGCGCCATCGTATTTGTCACCACGGGTGATGCGGCGATTTCTGATATTGGGAGCAGCATCGATTGGACCGGCTTAGATGCGGTCATTCACTGTTCCGGAGCAACCGCAGTGAGCGTGCTCAATCCTGCATCTGAAGCGGGTGCTGCGATTGGTGGCTGGCATCCAATGCAGACCTTACCATCGCATCATATGACGGATCACTTTGGTGGCGTCACAATTGCAATTGAGTCGGATTCATCGCCACTTTTTACCTGGCTCCAGACGTTGGCCGAAGATCTGGGCGCTCGTTCGTTCCAACTGAAAGCGTCAGATCGTGCGGCATATCACGCTTCGGCGGTGATGGCATGCGGTCTTGTGGCTGGGCTTACGGGATTGGCAGCAGACATGTGGACCACGTTTGGAATGACGCGGGAAGATGGCCTCAACGCCCTTGCACCGCTGGTCACACAGACCGGTGGGCAGATTGAGCGACTCGGCGTGCCGGGTGCCATCACGGGACCGTATGTTCGAGGGGATGTCGATACCGTTCGTGCCCACCTTGCCGCAACCGCTGCTGCAGGGAGCGATATTGGCGCGGCGTATGCGGCGCTCGCACTGGCTCATCTGCCCATCGCTCACGAACAGGGCAA
>Ga0209403_10000991_pt1 | contig 38387 bp, 36 predicted proteins | sample ArcticOcean_MG_C_8_FD_187440 | JGI IMG/M metagenome (GOLD analysis project Ga0209403, IMG submission 187440) | Marine microbial communities from western Arctic Ocean - ArcticOcean_MG_CB11_86 (SPAdes) (version 2) | ecosystem: Environmental > Aquatic > Marine > Oceanic | place: Arctic Ocean...
TTGTGCTTTGAAGGCGCAATTCAGAAGAAAGACAGGCGGTTGACGCCGATCCAGCGCGTATTCTTTTACATTTCGTTGCAACATGCCGAGTCGAAAAAAGTGCAGGAGAAATCCAGTGAAATGTATAACAAGCTCGCCTCTGTTGTTTCTAGTACGCACAAAGAAACCTTTGAAACGATTGCTAGGTTCGCAGAGCTCCACGCCGACATTGTTCAACAATTTGATAGATTTCCACACCGCAACGCAATTCTGGGTCGAAAAACTCACCTGAGGAAGATGAACACTTGAGTAGTGACGCACTAGAAGTGGACGAAAGTAAACTCTAAAGTCCTTTTAGCTGAATTTTTTCCTAACCTGTTTCGATCAAGCGTTTCGACAAACGATTGAAACGAAACGTTAACAGCACTGCAGCGACCGACAAACCAAGTACTAATCCTGCCCAAATATACGCTGGCGGTGCACGGTACGTAATAGCAGCAAGATACGCTAATGGGAATCCGAGCACCCAATAGGAAAATGTATTAATGAGCATCGGCACGCGCGTATCCTTGTAGCCACGCAAGGCACCAGCGGCGCCAATTTGCACGCCATCCGCAATCTGGAAAACAGCTGCTATTAGCAACAGGCTGATCGCGATTTCTGTAACCGCCGGATCACTTGTATAAACACCGACAACAACGTCTCTGAATAGCAGCAAAATCGTCGCGGAAAATGCCATAAAAACACCGCAATTGAAGATGCCCACGAGTCCGCCCAATCGCGCGGCATGCACATCGCCCTTGCCTAATGTGTGACCGATACGCACGGTAGTTGCGGCACTGAGTGCGAGCGGAATCATGAACATGGTCGCCGCAAAATTCAGGGCGATTTGGTGGGCCGCCGTAATATCAGCCCCTCGGGTTCCTATCAGAATCGATACAGCAGAAAAGAGTCCGGCCTCCGCACTAATGCTGACCGCGATGGGCGCACCCAATGAAAGGATTTCTTTCAAAACAGAAAGTCGGAATGGCGCCACCCGTTCGAATATTTTTAGCGGACGATAAATAGGCTGACGCCACACGTAAGTCACCATGACAAACATCATTAGCCACATTGTCACCGCACTTGCGATTCCGCATCCGACCGCACCGTACGCGGGCACACCGAACTTCCCGTACATAAACACCCAGTTCAAGAATACATTGCACACGAGTGCGAATAGTGAGGTGTACATGATGGGACGGGTAAAACCTGCACCTTCAGTCGTAAAACGAAATGCCAGAAAAACGCAAATTGCGGGTGCACCGCAGGTGACTGCGCGTACGTACCCGACTGCGATATCACGAAATCCCTGATCGATACCGACTAGCGAGAGAATAGGTTCGATAAACAATTGGGCCAGTGTAAAAATGGTCAAACTTAAGACCAGGGCAAGCCAAATTCCCTGGCGAGTATAACGACCAATTTTTTCGGGGTGCCCGGCGCCATAGAGACGCGCGGAGATGGGCGAGATCGCCATCAGGAGCCCTAAACAAATCGTAAACCCCAAGTACCAAACGCTACCACCCACTGCGACAGCAGCCAGCGACTCTGCACCAAGCCGGCCAGACATGACGGCATCCGCAAATTGCATTCCGGCAATCGACAGGTTATTGACGATTAGAGGACCGGCAAGTCGGAGTAATGCGCGAGTCTCACGCAACCATTTTTCTAGGAATTCGGACACAGGGATAATTAACTTCGTACGATGCTGGCGGAACTCTAACACGAAGCGTTTCAACTTCGGACTAGCAATAGTGTAAAGTGTGCTACACATCTAAATTGTCGTAGCGAAGATTGGTATGTTGCACGATGGGCTGGCAAGAAGAGTCGCCATTGTTGGCGGAATGAGGATTCCGTTTGCCCGGGCGCATTCTATATATGCTGATGCCAGCAACAAGGACATGATGACGGCAACTCTTGCCGCATTGGTAGACAAATTTGATCTTCGCGGACAAATCTTAGGTGATGTCGCGTTAGGCGCGGTCATCAAACACTCCCGCGATTGGAATCTTGCACGTGAATCGGTCATAGGCTCAGGCTTATCGATGCGCACACCTGGTGTGGACATGCAACGCGCATGTGGAACCAGTATCGAAGCCGCTATTAATATTGGCAATAAGATTGCACTCGGCCAAATTGAAGCAGGCATCGCGGGCGGCACTGATTCAATTAGCGACGCACCAATCGTACTGAATGACGACATACGAAAAGTACTTCTTGCGAGCCATCGCGGTAGATCTATACTTAAAAAGATCACGCCATGGTTCGGCTTGCGTCCCGGACACCTGGTGCCCGAATTCCCCGGCGTCACTGAGCCACGCACTGGGCTCTCCATGGGTGAAAGCATGGAAATTACGACCAAGCAATTTGAAGTATCCCGTGAACATCAGGACCAACTTGCGTTATCAAGTCACATAAAAGCTGCGGCCGCCTATGATGCTGGTTTTTACGAGGACCTCATCGTTCCATTCCATGGCGCCGAAGAGGACAACAACATCCGTCGTGATTCCACCTATGAGAAATTGCAAACATTAAAACCGGTTTTCGACAAAAGCGCAGCAGGCACAATCACGGCGGGAAACAGCACGCCACTAACTGACGGAGCAGCCGCTGTGCTAATGAGCTCAGAGGAATGGGCCATTCGAAAGAACCTACCGATTGCCGCCTATTTGACTCACTGCAAGGTAGCGGCAGTTAATTTTGTAGATGACGAAGGCCTCCTAATGGCCCCTGCGTACGCCGTTTCTGAAATGCTCAGTGAGGCCAACTTAAATTTGCAGGATTTCGATTTTTACGAAATTCATGAAGCGTTCGCCGCCCAGACCATCGCCACCATTAAGGCCTGGCAGTCGGAGCAGTTTTGTCGCGAGAAGCTTGGCCGGAATCGCGCCTTGGGCCCGATTGAACTTTCGAAGCTAAACGTGAAGGGCGGCAGTCTTGCGATGGGCCATCCATTTGCAGCAACTGGTGCACGAGTCATTATGACGTTGGCCAAATTGCTCCATGAAAGTGGTGGTGGACGCGGTCTCGTTTCAGTCTGCACAGCAGGCGGCATGGGTGTCACAGCAATTCTGGAAGCCGCGTAGCGCCACACCCATTCAGCGATCCGCCCGAATATCACAACAAACGTCGAGTGAAGTTTGCACGCACCACGCTTAGCCGACATAGTGTTCTCCGACAAAAACAATAATAATTATCGAATTCGGGGGCACCATGGGCGACCTGAGCCAAACGCTCGCCAACATCAACGCCATTCTCTGGAATGAGACGTGGATTTTCATAATCGCGGGAACCGGTGTGTTGTTCACGGTTTGGAGCGGCTTTCTACAGTATCGAGCCCTTACGCATGGACCTAAGGTCGTTCGTGGCGATTACGATGATCCGAGTGACCCGGGTGCAATCAGTCATTTTCAGGCGCTCGCCGCCGCTTTATCCGGAACCGTTGGACTGGGGAACATTGGAGGCGTCGCCCTCGCAATAGCGCTCGGCGGCCCGGGTGCCATCTTCTGGATGTGGATTGTTGGCCTGCTCGGCATGTCTATCAAGTTCGTCGAAGTTACATTGGCGATGCTCTATCGAAATACGGATGACCCGGACAATCCACGTGGCGGGCCTATGTGGGTGGCAGGCAGCGCACTAAAGAAGATGCGCCCCAATTTGGGTTGGATAGGGACCGTATTGGCGATGATGTTTTCGTTCACGGTTATGCTGTCCTCTGGAACAGGCGGCAACATGTTTCAGGCCTGGAATGTCGCCGATGTGACCAACGAATACTTTGGCGTAGAAGGATGGATCAGTGGCGCAATCTTAACGGTCATTGTTGCCAGTGTTTTGCTAGGCGGTATCAAGCGAATCGGCAAGGTCGCCGGGACCCTCGTTCCTGGCATGGTTTTAATTTATGTCATCGCAGGCTTCTATGTTTTGTTTGCCAACTTTGGCCAAATTCCCGAAATGTTCGTTCTGATCGTCAACTCTGCCTTTACCGCCACTGACGCAACCGGCGCCTTTGTTGGCGGCACTGTAGGTTCTGCCTTTTTGTTCGGCATGAAACGCGCAATCTTTTCCAATGAAGCAGGCCAAGGATCTTCCGCGATTGCACATGCCGCAGTGAAAACCGATGAGCCTGCACGTGAAGGGCTAGTCGGTGGCATGGAGCCATTCATCGACACTATCGTCGTATGCACGTTTACGGCTTTGATCATTCTATCAACGGGTGTTTGGAATCGTGCGCCGGATGTAACGTTCGACTCTCAACCTGGTGTCGTTCAAACGGACGCTGGTTGGGTTTTCGCCGACACACCTCTTAACAATGACACCTGGCAGGACTCTGAACCGGTGCTGATGATTGTCGAGGCAGGAGAGAACAGTAGCACTGGACAGAATGTTCACAGGGTAACGGGAAATGTCTCCGCCACTAACAGTGGGTATGTGGCCGTCTGGCAGCCACTGTCGACTGATACACAGCCAAAAATTGTAGGCGGTGGGCTGTACAAAGACTATGTCGGGGCGACACTGACGGCCAAGGCCTTCGACTCCGTCGCGCCCGGGCTTGGCAAATGGCTGATCACGATTGCATCGTGGCTGTTCGCCATTTCGACCATCATCGCGTGGGGCTACTACGGTGAACAAGGCGCCGTCTATATGTGGGGCAGCAAGAGTGCGATGCCCTACCGGTTGATTTACTGCTCACTCACATTCATTGCCACCCTTGGCCACATCAAAACCAGCGCCGATCTCGACAATATGACCGGCATTGGTCTCGGCGTGATTATCTACGCGAATTTACCCATCTGCTGGATATTCGGCTATCAAGCCATGCGCGCGTATCGAAACTATCTTGAGCGCCTGAAAAGCGGGCGAATGGGCCCGTACTATCCAACTCCAAGTATTGAGGAAATGATCAGCGCACCCAAGAATTAGTTTTAGTCGCGATCGTCGATATCGCGGGCAGCGAATTTGTGTAATGAGTCGATCGCTTTGTCCAAACCTACTTTCGCTTGTTTCGTCACACCACCCTTACGATATTCATCGATGACGAATGATTCGACGCGACTGACCAGACCATCGATATCTGCATTCGAAAACTCAACGTCTTCATCTTCCACTGATGGCGAATTGTCAGCAGCGCCAAATAGATTAATCCAGCGTTCGCTTTTTCTACCCAGTCGTAACAGGTCATAAAACTCCGTTCCGCCTCCTCGGCCAGACTTGGCAAGACTCACCACACCGGCGACCAACGAGATCGGCACAAGCACAAGATCGCGGAGACCATCAACAATTAGCTTTAGCTGCAACACGCCGATATCTCGAATTAAAGTCCATCGTCCTGACTGCCGATCATCACTTGGCAGCTGTGATTCTTCTTGCATTGTTGGTCTCCACGCGGCGCTTTAATAATGATACGGCATTGCTGGCGCGGATCTCCTCTATTTAGTAGTGTCCGTCAAGTACTTACGCGACCTGGTTGCATTCACAGAGATCTATGCCGAAATTCAAAGCATCACCGCCATACGAACACGGGCTACCCGAAGCGCTTGGCGTTTTATTGGTCAATCTAGGCACTCCTGACGCACCGACGCCTGAAGCTGTACGCCGCTTCCTGGCAGAATTTTTATTCGATCCTCGCGTGGTTGAGCTACCGCGGCCGCTTTGGTGGCTGATATTGCATGGCTATATTCTGCGCACACGGCCGGCGAAGTCGGCTGAGGCCTACGCAAAGGTATGGACAGAGCAAGGATCGCCGCTGATGTTGCATACGAAAGATATCGCGCGAGGGGTACAGGAAAAACTGTCCGCTCGACTATCTGGCGCCATCCATGTGGAAGTGGGAATGTCCTACGGCAGTCCAAATTTCGCGACCGCACTCCAGACAATGTTCGATCAACGCGTGCGCCGTATTATCGTCTTACCGCTGTATCCGCAGTACTCTGGAACGACGACGGGGTCAGTATTTGAGTCTGTTACTCGCACTTTATCCGAACGGCGCTGGGTTCCCGAGTTACGGTTCATCAATCACTATCACGACTCGGCGGGATATGTGGCAGCGCTAGCTGCCAGCGTGCGTGACTTTTGGGACATGCAAGGACGCGGCGAAAAATTGCTGATGTCTTTTCACGGTGTACCGCAACGAACGCTAATCAGCGGCGACCCGTATCATTGTCAATGTCAGAAAACCGCACGCATGGTCGCTGAATCACTGGAACTCAGTGATGATGAATGGCACTTAAGCTTTCAATCGCGAGTAGGTCGGGAAGAGTGGCTACGCCCCTATACCGATGAGACTTTAGAAACATGGGGACGTGAAAAAGTCGGCAACATTGATGTGGTCTGTCCCGGCTTCGCTGCCGATTGCCTCGAAACATTGGAAGAGATCGAGCTACAGAATGCTGAGATGTTTAAGGCGTCAGGTGGTGGTGAGTTGCGTTACATTCCGGCGCTCAATGCCCGCGACGATCACGTCTCCTTTCTCAGTCGCCTGGTTGAGAAGCATGTCGGCGGCTGGCCAGAGGCTTCAACTGATTGGAGTCTCTCCGACACCGCTCGACAGTTAGACAAGAGCTTGCAACGCGCGCGGGACATGGGCGCTAAGTGCTAACAATCCCAACAATTGGGACTACGACACCTGGCCGAGAGGTCACATGCTAGGACGCTTTCTGGAATTTAGCGTCCCAACGAACAACATTGTTGATAGCCTAAGCTTTTACAAACTGCTGGGATTTCACGAATTAGACAGCGGTGACGCCTGGTCACACAATTACGCTGTCGTCACCGACGGTGAAATTTGCATAGGCCTGCATGACCGCGAACTCGACGGTCCTGCGCTTACTTTCATCCATCAGGAATTAGCAAAAAAAGCTCTTTCAATGTCAGATCACGGGTTTGATTTCAAAATTTTGCAATTGGACGAAGACGCGTTTAACGAACTTGCCTTTGTTGATCTGGATAATCACATGGTCACGATGATCGAGGCGCGAACGTTTTCTCCGTCCGGTGATGATCTTGATAACTCCGTTTGCGGCGCATGGTTTGAAATAGCCTTACCAGTGAAAGACGCACTGCGCGCAGCGAGATTCTGGGCTCCTCTCGCACCTGAATTGCTACGCATGCGAGAGGAGCCAACAATCCACATGCGTTTTAATGCAGCTGGCACACCGCTTGGCCTCAGTGAAAGTATTGCACTCAAGACACCGTCCTTGTGTTTTCGCTGCGAAGATAAGGAAGCCGTTTGGATAGCACTAGCGAAACACGGATTCGTTCACCACTAACATCCCGGATTCGAAGGCGCCTTCATGTCAATTGATGCGCCGGAGGGTACTACCTTGTTTCTGTTTGACGAGGATTACCTGGGCGAATTGTACGAGGTAGAAGAAACAAATCAGGTAAACGCAGACTGATCATCTAGCGAAGTTCGAAAAATAAGCGTTCAACACGCGGCAGATAGGACGCACCGAACAGGTTCAGATGATTCAGCATGTAATAGAGCTGATAGAGAAGCATTCTTTGATCAGAGCCAGGTGACATTGGCCATGCATCATCATAAGCCGCATAAAATGTCTGCGTGAATCCGCCGAATAATTTAGTCATGGCCAAATCATTTTCACGATCGCCGTAGTAGACGGCTGGATCAAACACTACCGGTTCGCCATTGCTGGAGGCCCAGTTTCCCGCCCAAAGATCTCCGTGCAGAAAAGAAGCTTCGGGCCAGTAATTACTAAAGTAGTAACCTAGGTTATCGAGCAAGCGGAGCCCTTCACTTTGCAGTACTCCTGTGTAACCGTTCTTTGCTGCAAGCTCCAACTGATAGCCTAGTCGTCGTTCTGCATAAAACTGCACCCAATCATCACTCCAATTGTTCTGCTGCAGTGTCGACCCAATTGTGTTGTCACGCTTCCAGCCAAATTGCTCGGCCGTATGTCGATGTTGTTTGGCGAGTCGCTGGCCAAGCAAGGCTTCCGTGGCTGGGGTGGCTAATTTCAGATCAATCCATTCGAGCGCTAACAGACATTCATTTGTAGAGGCCACACAGCCGAGAACTTTGGGGACTCGAAGTGCATTGGCGTCTGCTAGTTCGCGCAGACCGTCGGCTTCAGCCAGGAACATATCGTACGCCGTTAGCGGGCCTGTTTTTAAGAAAACAGATTGATCGGCTGCCGTTATTTGTCAGGCCGCACTAATGTCCCCGCCCGCCACGGGAAGGGGCATATCACGCTCGGATACGTCAACATCCTGTTCACGTAGCGCCGAAAAGAGGCTCTGCCATTGGGGCATAACGCCGAGTATACGCCGGCGAACCTCCAATCAGAAGTTTCCTAGATTAGATCGCTGATCCGTTCGGCCTGCCTTCGAAGCGGCATACCAATTCCCGCCTCGTCGTAGAGCGCATTGATATTACCGAGATCTGGCCGCGTGGGTCGCAAGCCAGTGCTTGGTTGTTTGATTGGAGCGTCGCACACGATACCTGTCAACCGACGCGCCAACAGCGCATCGTCTTTGTGGTTCGCGAGCTTTTGCCCAAGAGACTTCGCACCACGGACATTAACTTCATGGACGCTATCAAGGCTGTCGTATAATTTTTCGATCGAGCCGAAGTGCTGCAGAAGTGCGATGGCCGTTTTCTTGCCTACACCCGGAACACCCTTAATGTTGTCGACAGCATCTCCGGCAAGCGCCAGAAAATCGGCTACCTGTTCCGGCCACACACCGAAGTAATCCGGAATCTGATTGTAGGCAACTTTACCCTTGCCGGCGAAGTCCCAAAATATATCGTCCTTCGAAATCAACTGCGCCAGATCTTTGTCGCGCGTTACGACGGTGGAAGGAATGCCCTTCTCGCGCCCCTCCATGACCAGCGTGCCAATCAGATCATCCGCCTCATATCCTGGTTGCGCGTACTCAAGCAACCCCAACGCACCAGCCACTCGTCTACAGTGCGCAAATTGCCGTTTTAATTCAGGTGGTGCGGGATCCCGATTTGCTTTGTACTCCGGATATATTTCTGTTCGGTAAGAGCCAACCAAACTCTCATCAAATAACACCGCAATATGTTGTGGGCGAACTTGCTCCATAAAATCGCCGAGAAACCGCGCGAATCCATACAGTGCATTAACAGGATTGCCCTGGCCATCAACCATGTCGTCCGGCATCGAATAGTAGGCTCGGTAAACGTAGACGCTCGCATCAATTAGATATTGCATTCGATTCTTTATTTTCGCCGCTAGATTTCGTCAAAGATCGAATCATTGTCGGATAGATGATCCGTCAAACGCGCATGCAAAGGACTGGACCGAGGAATGTGCGTCAACAAGTATTGCATTTGATCGGCAAGTACACGCCTGCCTTTTAAATAGATGTACTCGGCGTAGGTCGGTGTAATCGGTACCGCGATCAGTTGCATTGACGCCTGCTCGGGTGTTCGCCCGCCTTTGTAATTATTGCAACGTCGACAAGCTGCCGCAACGTTGCTCCAAACATCTTTGCCGCCCTGTGACAATGGCGTGATGTGATCCCGCGTCAGGTCGCGAGTTGGAAATCGTAGTGCACAGTAAAGACAGAGATTGGCATCTCGTTTAAATAGTGTGCGGTTATTTAAAGGGGGAATATATTTATCCCGGACGAAAGTCAGTCCCTGACTTGTACCCTCGGTTGCGATAATAGAATTGACCTCGATTCGACTACGACGACCGCTCGCTGCACTATAACCACCAAATACGGTATAGAGTCGGGTGCCGCAGGAATACGCGACTTGCTCACTGTGGTAAAGACGCGCGGCCTCGCGATAGTCGATCCACTCCAGCGGCATACCCGCCACGTCCGTTCTAAGGACCTGCTGGGATATGTCTGAGGCGGTGCCGTATAGCATTGCATCGTTCCTAGTTTATTGCGGTAACCAAGTGTGCCGCACACTAGAATAATTGCAAGGTCAGGCCGGTTAGGGGGTCTGAGCCCCGGATTTTCGAAACAGGTTGAGGCGCCAAGAGGCTCAATCTGTGTGTTGTAATAAAGTTTTCATGCTCCGTCATAGCGAGGAACGAAGCGACGAAGCAATCCAGGTTCTCCACACATCGATTGGATCGCAACGCTAGCGCTTGCGAAGACGCTTCATATTATGGAGTTACTAAACTTTAGTTAGGCCGATCACTTGTTCTTGGCCGCACTGCTCGTTGACGATCACGCAATCGATCTCTGATCTTTTGGCGCTGATCAGGCGACATGTTTCGGAACCGATCACGCAACTGTTGCCGTCGGTCGGCAGGCAAATCACGATAACGTTTAAAGTTGTCACGAATACGTGAGCGCTCTCGTGGGGTCAGCCCCTGAAATTGCTGATACCGGCTGCGAATGTTGGTGCGTTGCTCATCACTCAGATTTCTCCAACTTGAAAAACGATCTTTTGCCGCGCTGCGTTCATCCCTATTCATATCCGACCAGCGTCGCGCACCAGCGGCTAATCGAGCACGTCGTTCTACGGGCAGTGAATCCCAGCTGTCGACATACGGCGCTAATACCGTCTGCTGCTGTTCATCCAGCCCATTCCACGAGACATTCTCATCCTGAGCATTGGCATTGCTCGCAAGCAAAACCATTGTCACCAACAAAGACTTTAAGATTTTAATTTTCATGGTCCAACTCCGCTACCTTGTCTCCCTGCGGTGCAGGTTTGCTTTCATCATCTAATGCTTCTTCAGCATCGTTTTCGGCGAGCAATACCCAATCCTCGTCCGATTCGTCCCAACTTCCCAAGTACTCCAGAAACTCAAGGTCTGGAATTTCCTCTTCATCCGCCAGCGCCACACCACCGCAGCCAAACAAGCCGCACAACAACACAATCCTCAATACCCGTTCGGTATGCGTTGCGCTAGCCGACATTGTTGACTGGCTCCAGATCACCACCAATTTCAGCATCCAGATCAATCCAGCTGTAGAACTCCAGATCCTCGATCATCTCGAGGCTGTCTTCATTCAGCAGAATTTCCATGTCGGTTGCGACTTCAGGTACTTGCGGAATATCAAGTTGTTGGTTGCCATTCCAAACGACCATCAAAACGATCGCCGCCGCAGCAACACCACCAGCCGGTATCCATTGATTGAAGCGACGTGCGCCACCTGAAACTTCGGACAAGGCAGCTTGGCGGCCGCGATTCAGACGAGAACGAGTTGCTCCGTCCAATCCATTGACGCTTTCATCAAACAGTTGTTGCGCCTTGTTAACCAGTGCATCGTCAATGGCGACATCGTCACGTTCGTTCATTGCCAGTGCTCTCCTAATGTTTCGCGCAAACTATGCACTGCGCGAGAATAATGCGTCTTTACGCTGCCTTCGCTGCAACCCATGGCTACAGCAGTTCCGGCGACATTCAACCCTTCAAACATCCGCAACATAAAAGCCTCTCTTTGCCGACCCGACAATGCCGCGAGTGCCCCTTGCAAACCCTCCATGGCTTCCTCGTTTTGCAGCTCCTGATCAGGCGAACGACCCGCTGTATCGGGTGCCGCGGCGATCGGATCATAATCTTCTTCTTCGGCGCCGCGCCCAAAAAACACCATGACTTTATTTTTCACGGCCTGGCGTCTTTGCCAATCTCTGATTCTGTTCTGCAGAATTCTATAAAACAACGGGGTCCACTCTGCATCAGGCCGACCCGCATAGTTACGCGCAAGCTTGATCATTGCGTCCTGAACCAGATCAAGGGCCTCGTCCCGGTCTCGAATACTTATTTCAGCAATTTGCAACGCACGCTTCTCAACGTCCGCAAAGAATCGATTTAATCTGGCCTCGCGCTGCAGCGTAACGACCTCCCTTCGGTCCTCTACTTTGCAAGATACCGTAAAATTGGCGGCATAAGCGTTCATTCGTGGCTCGTCCTTGTATTGAGTATCATGAGATCCTTCTCGCTTGTAACAGCTGTCCTGACTTCCAATTTCTGGAACCATGACTATATAACGCGTATTCGCCGCCTCGGTTGACATCAGGTAGCGGTGAATTTTGTCGCTTATGTAAAGTTATCTGTGTTTGACAAATCTCCTGGAATTATTTTAAGTGCATGTATTTATTACTTTTTTTAACTTATCGATAATACGATGAACACCGCCTCAATCTTACGCGTTGCCATAAATGCGCCGCTGTCGCGTCTGTTTGACTACCTGGCCCCGACGGATACCGCGGTCGCACCCGGCTGTCGCGTCCGTGTGCAGTTTGGCCGTCAAGCGCAAATCGGCCTGGTAATGGAAGTGGCAAACCAGAGCGAATTACCGATCAACAAACTTCGCTCTGTCACCGAAGTGATCGATGCCAGCCCACTACTGGCAGCAAGTGATTTGTGGCTCATTAAATTCACGAGCGATTACTATCACCACCCGATCGGCGAGGTCGTGGCGGCGGCATTGCCAGCGCTGCTGCGTCAGGGCAGACCTTTGCAGGACGTAGTACAGCGGTTATCGCTTACAAAGGCGGGCTTACAGACCGAACCGACACAGTTATCTAAGCGAGCAAAACGCCAAGCAGAATTATTGACCCTAATTCAGGGCTTTGATGACCCGACCTTCGCTACTTTGGACGAGGCCATGCCGGGTTGGCGGAGACTCAAGAAGAATTTGCTCGATAAGGCGCTGGTTGTAGAAATTACAACGATTGATAGTGGGCGCGACAAAAATAGTTTAACGGTCGCCGAGCAAGAATCGGGACCACCACTCAACAGCGATCAAAGCGAGGCGCTTGCATCAATTCGACGTGTGGACGGTTTTCGCACCACTTTACTTGATGGGGTCACGGGTAGCGGAAAAACCGAGGTCTATTTACGTTTAATGGCCGACGAGATCGCTGCCGGCCGACAGGTACTTGTTCTCGTCCCGGAAATCGGACTAACACCACAACTGGTACGTCGATTCGAACGTCGGCTCGGATTCGAACCGGTGGTGCTACATTCCGGCTTATCGGACTCAGAAAGACTTTCTGCATGGAGAGGCGCGAGAGAGGGTAGCGCGCAGTTAATCGTGGGGACTCGTTCTGCAATCTTCGTCCCGATGAAGACGCCCGGTTTGATAATCGTCGACGAAGAACATGACGCCTCCCTAAAGCAACAGGAAGGGCTACGTTACTCCGCACGTGATCTCGCGGTCGCGAGAGCGAAAAAACTGAACGTCCCGGTGATACTCGGATCCGCGACGCCATCTTTGGAAACGCTGCAAAGATGCCGTGAAGGTGCTTACGAAATCGCCGAACTCCCGATACGCGCCGGCAACGCAGTACCTCCATTGATGCGACTAATCGATCTGACGCGTTTCGATGCACAAGATGGCCTGAGCGAGCCAGTTGTTAAGGCAATCACAAAAAACATCGACAGCAATGGCCAAGTGCTTATCTATCTCAATCGACGTGGCTTTGCACCTACGCTGATTTGCGGGGGATGCGGCGTTGTCGCAGAGTGCACTCGTTGCGATTCGCGAATGACCGTACACGCCACCAGTGGCTTGCTTAAATGCCATCATTGCGGCGCGCAACGCAATGTTGATGCTGTGTGCGGTGAATGCGGTTCTCATTGTCGACCGTTGGGGCACGGCACCGAACGATTGGAAGATGCGCTGCAAAACCGTTTTCCTGGTGAATCGATTTCTCGAATCGACAGCGATAGCACGCGCCTTAAGGGAACCATGAATAAAGCGCTCGCGATGGCGACGTCGGGCGAAACACGCATTCTCGTCGGGACACAAATGCTGTCCAAGGGACACCACTTCCCGAACTTAACCCTGGTGGTCGTCATCAATGCGGACCAGGGATTGTTCAGCACCGACTTTCGCGGTGCAGAGCGACTCGCGCAGAGCTTGGTGCAGGTTGCGGGCCGATCCGGGCGCGAAGAACGACAAGGAGAAGTGATTATTCAAACAGCCTTTCCGGAGCACCCGTTTTGGAACGAAATGTTCGGTGGAGGCTATTCAAAAGTAGCGTCAAATGCGCTTCTCGAAAGAGAAAAAGCCGTCTGGCCACCGTTCTCAAAAATCGCTTTGGTGCGTGCATCGGCAACACGTCGTGAAGACGCACATGAATTTCTCCAGCACGCCTTGAAGCTCACCCAGCAGGCGGCGATTGCGGATGTGCGTGTACTCGGACCCGTTGGGGCACCTATGGAGCGCAAAGCCGGACGCTATCGTGCGCAACTACTACTGCAAAGCAGAGACAGACACAGCTTGCACCGATTACTAGCCATATTGCGACATTCGCTCGAAGGTGACAAAGCGGCCCGACGGGTTAGATGGTCGCTGGATGTCGATCCGATTGAGCTGTTTTGAGTAAACGCTACACATTACCTGCCCAGCGCACTCACACAGGTTTGCTAGTGCTAAAAACGGCGTAAGCGGATATTCTTGTCAGTCTTAAGCTTTGACAAAGCTCTGACTCATCACATTCTGTACGGAAAGCTCGGCGTCCGAGTCGCGTACTCTCGAGTAGTAAATTGAAAAACGAAATTGCCAAGCTTGTCGAACAGACACTGAACAGTCTGTCAGATCTATCTGAATCTTCGGATATCGTATCGATCCACACAACGGTTGAGCGCACTCGCGATCCAAGGCACGGCGACTTCACGACCAACATTGCGATGCGCCTGGCAAAATCGATTGGCAAGAACCCGCGCGAAATCGCCCAATCGATAGTGGATGCGATACCTAACAGCGATTTCGTTGACAAGGTCGACATTGCTGGACCCGGGTTCATCAATTTCCATGTCAGTCGTGTGGCCCTACAGGCAGAACTTGAGGAAGTCCTCCGCCAAGGGGTTCAATACGGGCGTCAGGAACGTCGGCCTGAGCCGAAGATATTGCTCGAGTTTGTGTCGGCCAACCCAACCGGGCCGTTACACGTTGGACATGGTCGACACGCATCATACGGAGCGACTCTCGGCAACTTGCTGGATGCCGCAGGCCACAATGTCGATCGCGAATACTATGTCAACGATGCCGGCCGTCAGATGGACATACTTGGTGTCAGCGTCATATTGCGAACGTTGGAGTCAAATGGTGATTCATTCGAATTTCCCGAGGCCGGTTATAAAGGCGAGTACATCAAGGATATTGCGAACGAAATCGATACCAGCAGTTTGCAGGGAATGACAGTAAGTAGTCTGTTCGACAGCTTACCTGACGATGACGACAAAGAAGTGATCATAGGTCGGCTAATTGAAAATGCTGAGACAATTCTCGGTATCGAAAAATTCCATCATCTGCGAAAGCTGTCGCTAAATTCCATTCTCGATGAAATGAAGGAAGACCTTGCTGAGTTTGGCGTAACCTTCGATCGATGGTTCTCTGAACAAAGTCTTACCGATGATGGGCTCATTGACGCCGCACTTGCGGTGCTAAAAGACCGTCGCATGCTGTACGAGAAAGACGGCGCTACCTGGTTTCGGGCCACCGACTTTGGCGACGAGAAAGACCGCGTAGTTGTTCGTGAAAACGGCAAGAAAACTTATTTCGCCTCTGACATTGCCTATCACTACGGCAAACGCGAACGCAATTACGATCTATTGCTCGATATATTGGGGTCCGATCATCACGGGTACGTGGCGCGCGTACAGGCAGGTCTTGAAGCAATGGGCTATGCCGCTGACAGCCTCGAAGTTGAGCTCATGCAATTTGTAACGCTGTACCGAGGCGGCGAAAAGATTCAGATGTCCACGAGAAGTGGCGAATTTGTCACCCTGCGACAACTGCGTGAAGAGGTCGGCAACGACGCTGCACGTTTTTTCTATGTGATGCGCTCGAATGATCAGCATCTCGATTTCGATATGGAACTCGCGAAGAGTCGGTCCAATGACAATCCGGTTTACTACATTCAATACGCACACGCCCGGGTTGCGAGCGTCTTCCGTCAACTGGAAGAAAAGACACTTGAGTACAACCAGGATGTTGGCATCGCGAATTTTGATAAGTTGACCGAATCGCATGAGAGAGGATTGATAACGTCGCTAAGCCGCTATCCGGAAATAATAGAACTCGCGGCCAACAATCGCGCACCACAACATCTGGTGCATTACCTACGGGATATCGCGAACGAGCTCCACTCCTACTACAACGCACATCAGTTCATCGTCGACGATACCAATCTCAGAAATGCGCGTCTCGCGCTGATTCATGCAACACGCACGGTCATCGCAAGCGGCCTTGGCATCATTGGCGTATCTGCGCCCGACACCATGTAGTAACGCCATGGCGCAGCGTAAAAAGAAGCGAAAACAAAAACAGAATGAGTATCCGGGTTGGATGTGGATGCTATTTGGTTTGGCGATCGGACTTTCGGTAGCGTTCGCTATTTACCGAAAAGATATGTTGCCGGAACCGGTCGCTCAGGTCCCTGCCAGTATGGCCACGAGTCTCGCGCCCGAAAAGCCAACGGTCGAAGAGCGAGCCGCCGAACCAGCGGCCGACGAGGATCCACCTGAGAAGCGCTTTACCTTCTATGACATGCTGCCCAATTTTGAAGTTATCATTCCCGAAGAAGAACCGGACGTCAGCCCAGACAGCAAACTTGAAGCGGTTCAGGAACCTGGCCTGTATGTACTGCAAGCCGGCTCTTTTACCGAATTCGCGGATGCTAATCGACGTCGAGTTGAGCTGGCACTACAAGGTATCGAATCGCGCATTCAACGGGTTGCCATTGGCGACAAAACGTATCATCGCGTACGAATTGGGCCGCTCACGAATCTGGACGAGCTCAATCAGATTCGCAGTCAGCTACACGAGGCCAATATAGACGTGCTACGTATACGCGTAGGGGGCTAATCCAGACCGGCGAAACACAATGATATTTGTCTGCGAGCGATGCGACTAGCACTTCTGTGTACACTTTAACGTCGCAGCGACAGTTACCATTTCTGGCGGAGGCTGGAGACCATTGTCCGACTATATACGCCAAGGTTGCCTGATCGTTGCCCTCCTGTTGGCTGGGTGCGTCACACCCATTCCACAACCGGCACCTGAACCCGCGCCTACCCCTCCATCAACCCAGCCCGATCCTGCAATCACTCAGCCGGAACCTGTCGCTACCGGGCCCGACCGGGCACTGCAACGCCTAAGCATTGCGGCTGTCGGGGACATGATGCTCGGTACTGACTATCCACGAAATCATTTACCGGACGATGACGGTGTCAGTTTTCTACAGACCGTGACACCGGTGCTTGCCGCTGCTGATATCGCATTTGGAAATCTCGAAGGTGTATTACTGGACGGCGGCGAGCCGGCAAAACAATGTAGTAATCCGAACGCCTGCTATTTGTTTCGCTCGCCTTCGCGGTATATAGATCACTATAAGAGAGCCGGCTTTGATGTTTTAAGCCTAGCCAACAATCACGCCAGAGACTTTGGCGAAGAAGGTCGATTTTCCGGGATGAAAACCATCGCGGCCGCCGGTCTGCACCACTCCGGATTACGGGGCGACTTTGCCGCGATGATCGTAGGTGACCTAGAGGTTGCACTGCTCGCATTTTCGGTCACCCGAAACTCGAACCTGCTACATGATTACGAACGTGCTCGTGCAATCGTCGCATCCCACGCGCAAAGATATGACATTGTCGTTGTTTCTTTTCACGGTGGCGCAGAGGGGCGTGATGTGACTCGACTTCCCTTCGCCGAAGAATTCTATTTAGGAGAGCCGCGTGGCGATGTTGTTAAATTCTCGCGCATGATGGTGGATGCCGGCGCTGATCTGGTGCTCGGGCATGGCCCGCACGTTGTTCGCGCAATGGAAAACTACAAAGACAGGTTGATCGCCTACAGCCTCGGTAATTTTGCAACTTATTTTGGTATTAGCGTGGAAGGCCAGCGAGGAATCGCGCCGATATTGGTGACGACATTGGATGGAACGGGAAAATTCATAGGCGGGCAGATTCATTCGACGATACAGCTGCGACCCGCGGGGCCGTCTTTCGATCCTGACAACCAAGCGCTAAGGTTGATTCGCAACCTCAGCGCCGCGGACTTTGATAGATCGGGCATTCAATTTGACGCCGATGGAAAAATTCACCCGGCCCCGAGAGGATCACTTCGGCCCCGCTCGAACGACCAGTAATATGGAGTTTCCAATGTCTCTACCACTCATCGGGCCTGACCAACATTTCGCGATCTGGGCCATTCTCATCGCGTTGGCAGCCTTCGGTTTCTGGTGTGAACAATTTCCCTGGGGCCGAAAATATTCGGGCGTAATGTTGCTAATCACGGCAGCAATTGTTCTGGCTAACTTACGCATCATTCCAACCGCCGCGCCTGCATACGACGTTGTATGGGACGTACTCGTGCCAATCGCCATCCCACTATTACTGTTTCAGGCAGATTTGAAGCGCATTGTTAGAGAATCTGGCCCAACTCTGATCGCCTTCATAATTGCTGCCGCGTCAGTTGTTGCGGGCTCTATCGTCGGTATATCTTTATTAGATCTCGGACCGAGCGAAGCAGAACTCGCCGGTATCTTTACCGGCACCTACATTGGCGGTGGACTAAACTTTGCTGCCGTTGCAGAAGCAACCGGCATGCAGGGACACAGCCTCTTAGCGGCGGCTTATGCGGCCGACAACGTGATCACCAATTTGCACTTTCTCCTGATTATTTTCATTCCGGGAATTGCCTGGATGGCCAAGCGATATCCGACGCACCACATGGATAACGCGCAGAAATTCGATATCGACGACGAGGGCCCTGTCCATCAAATTGCGAGTCTTGATGTTGCTGGTCTTTTGATGGCGCTCGCAGCGGCGTTTACATTGGCTGCTATCGGTAAAGCGTTAGCAGCCGCTGCCGGGAGACCGGAGTTTTCGATTCTGGTGATAACCGCACTGGCTTTAACCGTCGCAACCCTTTTGCCGCGGCAAGTCGAAAAACTATCCGGCTATCGAGAAGCAGGCAACGTAATGATGTTCATTTTCCTAGCAAGCGTTGGCGCAAGCGCCGACATCTGGGAATTGATTGAATTAGCACCGGTTTTGTTCGTATTCGCGACTGTGATCATCATTGTTCATCTCGTCGTTCTTTTCGGCGTTGGCTATCTCTTTAAGCTGGACCTTGCCGAACTCGCGATGGCATCGGTCGTCTGCATCGGGGGTCCTGCAAGCGCCGCTGCTCTCGCGTCAGCCAAGGGGTGGCGCGACCTGCTCATTCCTGGGGTGTTGGCAGGTTCTTTCGGCTATGCAACTGGTAGCTTTATCGGCGTCACGATCGTTGAGTGGCTTCGATAGGCGCCGCCACCTGGCGCTTTGCTGTACTATCAAACCCCTAATAAGAACTTGGATCGAAGCGCAAATTAGTCGCGTAAAAGCCGCTCCAGTCCAACCTAGTCCTAGGAAATCTTCATGCAAGATATTGTGAATGTAATCGGTGGTTGGGTGTGGAGTTACTGGCTGATCGGTCTTTGTCTTGGCGCAGGCTTACTCTTTTCCGTGCTTACGCGATTTTTACAAATACGCCACTTCCGCCATATGATCGAATTGCTTTTTTCCAGCAAGGAATCGGAAAAGGGTATTTCGTCATTTCAGGCACTCGCAGTTTCGTTGTCCGGCCGAGTCGGCACCGGCAACATTGCCGGCACTGCAGCGGCAATTGGATTTGGTGGACCAAGTGCCGTCTTTTGGATGTGGGTGGTCGCCTTCTTTGGTGCCTCAACGGCATACATCGAGGCCACGCTCGCCCAAATTTACAAGGAAGACAGTGACGGCCAATATCGCGGCGGTCCGGCGTTCTACATCGAAAAGGGTATGGGCCAAAAATGGTTCGGCTGTTTGTTTGCATTAACCACCATCCTGGCCACTGGAATCTTGCTTCCGACCGTTCAGGCGAATGCTATCAGCACATCTGCAGAAATCGCGTTCGGTGCTAACGGCATGCTGGATACTTTCATCGGTGAAATCAGTTCAACCAAGTTAACGGCGGCAGTCGTCGTCGTTGCCATATTCGGCTTCATTATTTTTGGCGGTGTAAAACGCATTGCGCATGTTACGCAAGTCGTTGTGCCCTTTATGGCATTGGCATACATCGCTCTCGCCGTTGGTATCATCGTCATGAATATCGGCGAATTTCCGCGCGTCATTAATCTGATATTCAGCGACATATTTACACCGAAGGCGGGCATTGGCGCAGCGATTGGCTGGGGTGTCAAACGCGGGGTTTACTCCAACGAAGCCGGCCAGGGAACCGCACCACATGCAGCCGCAGCAGCGGAGGTTCAGCATCCCGCCCAGCAAGGATTAGTGCAGGCCTTTTCAGTTTACATTGATACTTTATTTGTCTGCTCGGCAACCGCATTTATGATTCTGATAACGGGTGCCTACAATGTAGTCGGTGGTGACGGGGGCTTCATTGTGCAGAATTTACCCGCCGCAACAGACCCAAATAGCCCGGCCTTTACGCAATTAGCCGTCGAAAGTGTCCTGCCTGCTTTCGGTAAGCACTTCGTTGCGCTGGCATTGTTTTTCTTCGCCTTCACAACTGTGTTGGCTTATTACTACATCGCCGAAACCAATATCGCTTACCTGCGTCGTTTCTTTCGAATTCCGGGAGAACTGTTGATATTGAAATTCATCATGATCAGCGCGGTATTTTATGGCGCGGTCAAAATGGCAAGCCTGGCGTGGGGTCTTGGCGACATCGGGGTTGGTCTGATGGCCTGGCAGAACATCATCGCCATATTGATCATATTCCTGATGGGCAAACCAGCGATTAAGGCACTAGAGGACTACGAGAAACAAAGAAAGGCCGGCGTTACCGATTACACTTTTGATCCGGAGGCGCTTGGCATTAAGAACGCAGATTTCTGGAGCAAAAAGTAATCCTGACTCGGTTCATCAGCGTATTTCTAGTCAGCGTGATGTTGACGAGTGCGCCTGCAATTATGAACGTGGCAACGGCGGACGAACAAAGGGCCGTACTGGTGACAGGCGCCAGCACTGGAATCGGGCGTAACATCACAGAACGACTTGTTTCTGAAAGACACTACGTCTACGCAGGCGCGCGAAAAGCGGCTGACATCGCAGCGTTAACTGCGATAGCTAACGTGCAAGGAATTCGGCTGGACGTCACGATTCAAGAAGAGATCGACGCAGCAGTTGCCCATATTACAAAAGAAGGTCGCGGCCTATATGGACTGGTCAACAATGCCGGCGTTGGTGTGCTCCTGCCGCTCATCGAAGTAGACGAAGCCGACATGCAATTTCAAATGGACGTCAATTTGTTTGGCCCGTATCGGGTCACGAAAGCGTTCGCACCTCTGATTATTGAGAGCAAAGGTCGAATTACGACAACGGGTTCGATTTTAGGCATCTTGTCCGGTTTTCTCGCTGACCCCTACAGCATGAGCAAACATGCCATGGAGGCTTATACTGATTCCCTGGCCCGAGAGATGGAGAAGTTTGATGTCGAAGTGAGCATTGTTGAGCCAGGTAACTACGACTCTGCCATTTACGGAACGCTTCTTAGAAGAATGGAACAACGCGATCAGACAGGGCAAGGCACGCTTTACGAAGAAGAAATCGCGCAATTTAGAGTTGGTGGGCGCCATTACTATCGTAGTCACGCTTAGGTATCTCGCTCTCCAACGCTAGAGACGAACTCATTACTCTTCTTGATGCGGCCCTGGAAAATTCTGCAGCAAACTAGCCGCCGCTCGACCCAACCGACTTGAAGTCGATCCCCAGCGATCGCAATTTGCGATACAGGTGGGTTCTCTCCATGCCAACGCGATGCGCTAACTTACCGACTTTGCCGTCACAAAGTGCCAGCTGCTGTTGCAGATAAGTACGCTCGAACTTCTCTCTGGCTTCGCGAAGTGGTAGTGAAAGTAAATCCTGCTTTACCAAAGGTTCGTCGACGACCGCGGCTGTACTGATTTCTCCCTCAACTTCCTCGAGTGTAATTTCGTCTTCAGAGTCAGTCATCAGCAACCGTCGCACAAGATTTTTCAATTCTCGTATGTTATCCGGCCACGGATAATTTCGTAACCGATTTTGTGCTGCAACACTAAAACGCCTGAATGATAAAGCCTCGGAATCGACGAGCTTATCCGCGTAGTAACTTAAAAGTTCGGGGACATCCTCAGCATAATCCCGAAGCGGTGGCACTCTAGCCCTCAATGTATTGAGGTTCGATACGAGTTCTCGGCGCAGCGTGCCGGCATCCATCGCTTTGTCATAGCTGGCGTTAACGGTCGCAAGCACACGCGTCTGCAGTTTGACGGGCTCATTACCGCCATTGCGCAAAAATTCACCCTGTTCCAAAGCGCTCATGATCAACTTCTGCGCCAGGTCACAAAGATCAGTTAGTTCTTCAATGATTAAGGTGCCGTTTCGAGCCCGCTCAAAGTAGCCACTGCGCACATCGCCGCCGGATTCGCTTCCGAGCAACTGCCCCTCGGCATTACTATCGGTAATTGACGCAGCCAGCAAAGTCACCAAAGGACCATCCGCTTGTGTGCTCATATTGTGAATATAGCGAGCTAAAGCGCTACGACCGGTACCTAGTTCGCCAATGAATAAAACGGAAGAATCGTAGCTGGCAAATTGCTGAACCTTTTCACGTAGTCCTTTCATAATTGGGCTACGACCAATCGGTGCCAACAGGGACGGCAAGACGTTCTTACCCGTCGTTGGTTTCTTCGCGGTATTGATTGCGCGATCAACGGTGCGTAGCAATTTTGCGAGCGACAATGGTTTCTCTACAAAATCAAATGCACCCAAACGAGTTGCTTCGACTGCCGTATCGACTGTTCCGTGCCCGGACATCATCACCACAGGACAATCCAATTCGCCGGGCTCGGACCACTCCCGCAACAAGGAAATACCGTCGGTACCCGGCATCCAGATATCCAACAATACAAGGTCAAATTTCTCATCATCTCGAGCGGTTCGCGCTTCGTCAGCATCACCTGCCACCGTGACTCGGTACCCTTCGTCCGAAAGAATTTCATCGATTAGGTCTCTGATATCAGCTTCATCATCGACCACCAGCACATGTGAAGTACTCATGCTCTTTCTCTCCTTGGTTCAACTCGACCTGGCAGCCTCGCAATCATCTGACTGCGTGCCGCTTCGCTGATCGGTAGTTTTATATTAATCACCGCACCGCCTTCTTCTCGATTTTGCGCTTCGATTGTGCCTGCGTGCTCTTCAACTAATTTCTTCACAATTGCCAAGCCCAATCCTGTCCCCTTCGGTTTGGTCGTTACATACGGATCGAAAATCTGACTGATGGAATCGCTTTGAAAACCTGGTCCGTTATCTGCCACAAACATTTCCATCACCTCAACGTCATGAACTTCAGCAACTCTGATGCCAACGTCAATTCGTCCACTTTTTGTATTTTCTAATGCCTCAGTCGCATTGCGAATCAGGTTATGAAGAATTTGGCGAATCCGACCAATGTCCGCCTCAATCTCCGGCAGGTCAGAATCCGTATTCAAAATAATACGGATATCGCTTTCTTGAGCACGATAAAGATCTACAACTTCATGAACCAATTTTTCCATGTCGAAGAGATTGACGTCGATATCCGGAGCCCGCGCATAATCGCTGAATGCGTTCACCATTTCTTTCATTGCCTCAACCTGCTGCACAATTGTGTGCGTTGCTCGATCAAGAATCTGCGCCTCATCTGCATCCAAAATGGGCAGATACTTTCGACGCATTCGCTCTGCTGACAACTGAATTGGTGTTAATGGATTCTTAATCTCATGCGCGAGTCGACGAGCAACCTCGCCCCAGGCCGCATCGCGTTGCGCCTGCAAGAGTCCGGTTATGTCGTCAAATACGACCACGTAACCAGCTGCGTGGTCGTCGTCACCAGGCAGCGTCGTACAAGTGCAGGTAAGCACCCGTCTACCAACCTCACCCCGCAAAACGATTTGTTCGCGCCACTCAGTCTTGCCAGCTTTTAGATGTACTTGGGCTACGTCGACAAACTGTTCGAGAAGGGGCTGTCCTTTCGCCACATCCGGCAAATACTCGCCGACACGACTTTCAAGATCGGCGTTCAGAATTGCACCCGATGCCTCATTGGCGGTGCGGATACGCAAATCAGATTCCAGCGCCACTACACCTGTTGATAATCGATCAAGGATAACGGCAAGATAGGCGCGTTCCGCCTCGACCAGCGCCTGGCTCAGACTTGCCTCGCGACGAGCCGTCGAAAGGCCTTGCGTCATGTCATTGAAAGCACTGATCAGAAATCCAATTTCGTCTCGGGAAGGCGCGGGCAGTCGAGTATCAAAATCGCCCCTCGCAACCGCTTGTGTTCCGGCGACAAGGTCTTGGATCGGCGCAACCAGACGCCGCGACAGGACAAACGCCCCATAAATTGACGCCAACAACGACAACATTAGTACAACCGTCAACGTAAGCGAGGAATTCTGTTTCAAATCTTCGCGGAAAAACGCGGCGCGCTGGTAGTCGTTGTAAGACATGTCAACGCTATCCGCCATCGCACCAATTCGATCCGGAACACGGTAGAGGGCCTGAATGACGTCAGACGAACTCGTGCGATTGGTATTGCGGAACGGCACGGCCGTCCGAATTTCGTAACCACCTGACTCCAAAGGGTCAAGATTGACATAGGGCCGATTCTGTCGAATTTGCAAAATGACTTCGTCGGTCAGTTGTTCCGGAAAACTACCTGCGGATTGATCCGAACTGGTTGCTAAAATCTGACTGTTGCGCGCAAAGATCGATATTTCGCTAGCGCCACTCTCGCGCCGCAACATGCTGAGCTCGTAGACAAGTTGGCGCGCGTCAACATCGCGCAGTCGATCGGCAATGCGGATTGTGGTATTCAGGTGATCTCGCATCTGCATGCCGAGCGCGGCCTGACTCAGCGCCAGGGCATCGTCCAAGCCATCTTCAACGTCGGCGCTAAACCAACTGTCAATACCGCTGTTAATAAATTGAATTGAAAAATAGAAAACAACGACAAGCGGCAAAATCGCAAGGCCTACAAACATTCCGACCATGCGGGCCTTAAGTTTCGAACCTGGAACGTTATTCCGATAATCTTGAAATAATTTTGCGAGATTTCCAACCATCAGCGCAAACAGCACAGCAACGCCCGCGATATTGATTGTTAAGATTACGATGTGTAACGATTCAAAATCGTCAGAGTTTTGTGGCGTCCATCTCAACAGGAACAGAGCAACCAATGCGAGCCCGACGCCAATGACGCCGACCGCGGTGATAACCGCTCTCTTTATCGTGCGAGTGTCCATTCGTACCAGTCACTCTCCAGGTGCCATTGGCTGCGCCAGAAAAACAGTAATCGTAATGATGTGGGATATTGGCGTGTGCTCAAACGCGCACGAAGTCGCAATCGATAGCGTGCGTCGTTTTCCAGCACAGCATCATCGATTACCGGCAGGCCTTGAATTCGCCCAAGGTTATTCAAGGCCGCGTAGAGCGTCGCAAACGAGTCCTGATTGCCACTGTTCAGGCTTCTTACAATGTAGCGCTGACTCAATGGTCGATATTCGAGCTCGTAGGTAAAGCTGAGTTCCGCGTCTTGCGCATCAACCCAAAATCTACGCACTCGGATTGCTTCAAAATCAAGTTCGATCGTGAGCGGAACACCACTATTGAGCGCTTCCAACGCAGCATCACTAAGAATGAGCTGCAACCGAGCCTCTAACTCATGAACGCCGTCATTTAGTAGGGTCAAAGCGGACCGAATGTCGAAAAAACCCTGACGCTCAGGAATTTGTTGCGCAACAACCGGGGCCAGCACGTGCATGCCGACGAATAGCGTCAGCACCCAGCAGGCGAGCCCAATTGTCCTTCTTCCTCTCATTTTTTCTTATCGTGAATCTTATTCAGATGCTTTTTTTAGACAGGCGAAATAGAAGCCATCCAGTCCTTCGGTTCCGGGCAATACCTGGAATCCCAGTACCTTTTCAACCATTAGATCGCGGATGTTGTAAGCATGCAACACTCTGTCCTCAACTGCATCGCCCTGGCGCGCCAGGAAGCGCCTAATCACGGCTTCATTTTCTTCCGACAGCACAGAGCATGTAACGTACAGAAGTCGTCCACCGGGCCTCAGAAGTGGCCACAGGCTATTCAAAATCCTCTCCTGTAGCGTTGCGAGAGTCGCTATATCCGTTTCCCGCCGCAGCAGTTTGATGTCCGGATGGCGACGAATCACTCCTGTCGCTGAACAAGGTGCATCCAGCAAAATCTGGTCGAAAGACTCACCGTCCCACCAATCTTCAGTATTAGATGCATCAGCCGCCAGGACGGTTGCATGAAGGCCAAGACGCGTCAGGTTTTCACGAATGCCGGTTAGTCGATTTTCATCAGAGTCAATCGCTGTAAGATTGGCCTCGTCACCCATCAACTCCAGAAGCTGCCCGGTTTTGCCGCCAGGGGCTGCGCAAGCATCGAGCACCCTCCCAGATCCATCGGCCAACAACCACGGTGCGGCAATTTGTGCAGCACCATCCTGGACGGACACCTGGCCTTCGAAAAACCCTGGAAGGTCGTCAACGGATTGAGGCACATCCAGTCGCAATGCCTGTTCCAGGCCTGCTACAAGCGCTCCCTCGATCGCATGCGTCTGCTGATATTTTTCCGCCGTGCCGAATCTGGGGTTAACGCGCAAACACATTGGAGCTTGTGCATTGTTCGCTGCAACAATTTGTTGCCAATCGTCCGGCCAGTCCGCGCGCATGCGCTCAAGAAGCCACTGCGGGTGGTTGTAGCGCGCCTCATCATTTATCGGTTCTTTGTGCGTCTCTTTTTTACGCAGAAAATTGCGTAACACGGCGTTCACCAACCCCGCCATTTTTGGGCGACGCAGTGCACGCGTTGCCTCGACCGTCGTCGATACCGCCGCATGGTCCGGTACGCGGGTATCACTTAACTGAAATAGTCCGACGACAAGTAGCGACTCGATAATACGATCGCGCTTCTTTAGAGGTCGATCGAGCAGCTGTGCGAGCTGGGCACGCAGCTGCCAGTGATGACGCAAGCATCCATAGCACAGCATTCTCATCATCGACCGATCGTTAAGCGCCAGGCCTTCGTCGCTTTGAGCCAACGCCCAGTCCAACGATTTTCCATCACCGACGACAGCATCAAGCGCGTTCGCAGCGGCAACTCTAGCGCTAACTCCAGATTTCATCGCGAGCACATCTGGCTAGCCAAACCGAGCGTCGGTCAGTGTTGACTGCGCAGCAAATTCGGCGCCCGTGATTCTATTTCGACCGGGCCGCTGTAACTGCAGCAAGCGAATGGCGCCGACGCCGCAAGCGACATCTATGCCGAACTTGTCCACACCCAGTACGTTGCCCGGGTCGCCATTTGCGCCCACGAGCAATTCGGCCTGCCAACACTTGATGACCTCATCTTGCGACTGGAAGAAAGCGCCAGGGGTAGCGTTGTACGCTCGAATTTGCCGCAAAATCGTCTCCGCGTCGTTACTCCAATCGATGCAGGCATCGGTTTTCTTGATTTTCGCAGCATACGTTGCCAACGCATCGTCTTGTCTTTCCGCAGACAAGTTTCCTGCCACAATAAGTTGCAGTTTTTCAACCAACAGATCACCGCCGAGTGCCGCCAACCGATCATGTAGCTCACCGGCTGTTTCATTAATGCCTATTCCGGTCGCTCGTTCGGCATACACCGGACCGGTATCCAAACCCACCTCCATACCCATCAAGCAAATGCCAGACTGTTGGTCACCCTGAAGAATTGCCTGCTGTATTGGCGCGGCACCACGCCAACGGGGCAGCAGTGACGCGTGCACGTTGAGACAACCGGCGGCAGGGATGTCCAGCACAGCCTGCGGGAGTAGCAACCCATATGCCGCAACAACAATCACATCGGGTTTTAGTGCGGTGAGTTCCGCCACGACCTCTGGGTCTTTTAGTGTTACCGGCTGCATCACTTCGATATGCACTGACTCCGCGTATTGTTTAACCGGACTCGCAGTGACCCGTTTTCCGCGACCGGCGCGCCTATCGGGTTGCGTTAGTACTTTGTATGGTGTGTTACCGCTTTCGACAAGTGCCTGCAACGACACGCGCGCAAATTCGGGCGTGCCTGCAAATAAAATCTTCATGGTGCTCATCTATTGGGAACCTCCCACGAACAAATTATCGGCTCGCGGTACGGTTAGGGGGGATCAGACTGCGGCAGCCTGCTCTTCCTGACGATACTTACGATCTTTTAAAAGACGTTTTCGGATGCGTTGGCGTTTTGCTTCGGACAAGTAATCAACAAAGAGCTTGCCATCCAAATGGTCGATTTCGTGCTGCACACAAATAGCAAGAAGCCCTTCGAACTTGCTTACTTGTTCCTCTCCGTTGCGATCCATATAACGAACGCGAACCTGCTCCGCTCGCTCCACACTCTCGTAATAACCTGGCACGGAAAGGCAACCCTCTTCGGTCACCTCCACTCCATCGCGTTCCAAAGTAATGGGATTGATCAGCACCCACGGATCATCCTTCTCCGTAGAAACGTCTGCGACCAGCAATCTACGGTGCACGTCGACCTGCGTGGCGGCTAAACCTATGCCGAGCGCAGCGTACATCGTGTCAAACATGTTATCGATCAAGAGCCGCAGCGTGTCATCCACCAATTCCACCGAAACGGCTTTTCTTCGCAGACGGGGATCAGGGAATTCGAGAATATTGAGTATTGACATAATGAGTTCTAAGAAGATTCCTACCTATTGCACCTAAATTTTTGACTTTATTGAATAAGATAGCGGACAATGCCGCCTGATCCTTGGGCTGTCAGACCCTATTTTGGGCCGGAATTGTGACGTGTTTAGCAGCCTAATCGGCGCTGAGGCGACATATTATAGCAACCCCTGCCCCTGGCAGACTTAAGACTACTATGACGGAGCACCCGTCGATTATGTCTCCTGACAAAAAACGCGTTAAAACCGGTCTCAGACTGACCGTCGTTGCATTGGCCGCAAGCATGGCCGGCTGCACTACTATGAGCAATCTGAACCCGTTCGGCGCAAATGAAAACGATACCCCTGCTCCAGTCGCTCGCACGTCCACGACGCCAAGCGCGTCGGCGTCGCTCGAACCTGGCGGCAGCAGTATGGCGCAACCGACACAAAGCGGACCTGTTTTACAACAGATTAACCGGCCTGTACCGCTTGCGTCCGGCGCTCCGGATAAATACGTTGTGCAAGACGGAGATACCTTATGGGATATCGCGGCAACGTTTCTACGTGATCCCTGGTATTGGCCCGAAGTCTGGTATGTCAACCCACAGGTTGAAAACCCGCACTTAATTTATCCGGGTGATGTATTAGCGCTAGTCACGATCGACGGCCAGACCAGAATTACAAATGACCGCGCATCGACCTATCGGCTGTCACCGCAAGCACGAGTATCGCCACTGGACGAATCAGTTTCGAGCATTCCTTACGAGGAGATCTCGTCGTTCTTATCCAAAGGGCTCGTACTCGAGAAAGATCAGGCCGAACAACTCCCTTATATCCTCGCGACGCGCGGAGATCACTTGATGGCGAGTGCTGACAACCAGGTTTACATTCGCGGCGGCCAGGCGACACAAAACGGCACTCGCTACAGTGTTGTACACGTCGGCGATGAAATGCGTGATCCCGACGATGGCGACCTCATAGGCTACCAGGGCATCTATGTTGGTGAAGGCGCGCTATCGCGCGGTGGCGACCCGGCAACAGTTTCGTTGATTGATACTAATCGTGAAGCACTGGCCGGCGACCGTTTGATTCCTGAAACCGTCGACATCCCGTTAAACTTTTTCCCGAAAGCGCCGGATATCGATGTTAATGGAAGAATTATTTCTGTAGTCGATGGCGTTTCATTGATTGGACAGTACCAGGTCATCGTATTGAACCGTGGCGCGCGAAATGGTCTCGCTCCAGGCGATGTTCTTGCGGTCTTCCAGGCGGGTGAGGAAGTGCGTGATCGATTTGCGGGCAACTCATTCCTGCGCAAAGGCGAGGTTGTCAAACTGCCTGACGAATCCGCTGGAACGATTATGGTGTTCAAGGTTTACGATCGCATCAGCTATGCATTAGTAATGGAAGCCACTAGCGATATTCACGTTCTCGACGCAGTGCGTAACCCACTCTAGAAAAGTACAAATCTGAAAAGGCCTGATACCTAACGGTATCGGGCCTTTTTTTGGTCATTAGATTGCCGCTCCCCATCTGGAACCCCAAATTCTTGGTGAGTTCAGCAGATTTACTATCGCCACGCTGACGACGCGAGGTCTACAATTCAGGCTGACCAACGAAAAACTGTGCTGACACTGCCGGGAATTAATTGTGAATACCACCAACGCGGAATTGGAGTGGCTCGAAAAAGACGGGCACCACATCGTCGAATCCGGGAACGACGATTTTCCAGCGCTGTTGCTTCAGATTCCCAATCCTCCGGAGCGCTTATTTGTCGTTGGCAACCTCGACGCATTGCACCTGCCATCGCTAGCAATTGTGGGCAGCCGAAACCCGACAAGAGGTGGCGAGCAAAACGCATATGAATTTGCGAAACACCTCGGCGGCTCAGGCTTTTGTATCGTCAGCGGACTGGCCGAGGGCATCGATGCTGCCGCCCATCGTGGGGCGCTTGACGGAAAAGCCATGACGGTCGCCTTCTTAGGTCATGGTATCGATCGAATATATCCCGCTGTTAATGCAGATCTCGCCCGGACCATTGCGCAACAGGGTGCGCTTTGTTCCGAATTTCCCTTGGGCACACCGCCACGTCGAGAAAACTTTCCACAACGAAATCGATTGATCAGTGGTCTGTGCATCGGCACGCTCGTCGTTGAGGCAGCCAAGCGCAGCGGATCGCTTATCAGCGCAAGATTGGCCGCGGAGCAAGGCCGAGAAATATTTGCGATTCCAGGTTCGATACATAATCCGATGTCACGCGGTTGCCATCAACTGATTAGACAAGGGGCGAAACTCGTCGAAAGTGCCGCAGATATCGTTTCAGAGTTAGGACCGTTGGTTCAACATCTGCTGCAAACTACTGATGCAAAAGCAACTCCGCCTACAAATCAATTTGACAATGATCATGACTATCAATTGTTACTTAACGCACTGGGTTTTGACCCAATTTCGCCGAACGAGCTGGTCGAAATTTCCGGATTGACGATCGACCAGGTTTCCTCCATGCTCTTGATCCTGGAGCTTGAGGGAAAAATTGAGGCGCAAAATGGCGGCCGCTACTCAAGACTGCAAGAATAAACTGGACCAGGCGCGTTAGGGGAGTAGCTCCAGGCATGAAAGAAAATGTACTCGACGTTCTGATGTATTTGTTCGAGACCTACATCGACACTGAGGAAGAACCTGAAGCAGATCAAAACGAGCTCCGCGACGAGCTCGCACGCGCGGGATTCGGTGACGCCGAAATTGACCGAGCGCTCGACTGGCTGGACGGCCTTACCGAGAACCAGGAATCCTTTAGCTACAATCCGCAAACCGCACATGGCACGCGAGTCTATAATGATGTCGAATCAGAACGCCTCGACGTCAGCTGCCGTGGCTTTGTGTCCTATCTCGAACAGATCGGAATTCTGTCACCCAACCAGCGCGAAATATTGATCGATCGCCTTCTTGCGCTCGAAACACACGATATTGATGTCGAACAGATCAAATGGGTGGTACTCATGGTTCTATTTAGCCAGCCAGGTCAAGAGCTTGCATATGCCAGAATGGAAGATTTAGTATTCGACGAAGGTGAAACCACGCTCCATTAAGGTGCCGGTTTGCGTCCGGTTTCGAGCACTCGAGACACGCTATTCTTGACAGACCGCCCGTAAAGCTGTAATTCAACCGCGACAATGTGTCGCGGTTTTGCGTTTAGACACTTATATAGGAACGGTCACCCAGAATGCCCAAGAATCTTGTCATCGTCGAATCGCCCGCAAAGGCGACGACCATTAGTAATTATTTAGGCAAAGATTTTCATGTTCTGGCCTCCTATGGCCATGTCCGGGATTTAGTGCCTAAAGAAGGCGCGGTCGATCCCGAACAAGGTTTCGCAATGAAGTACCAGATCATCGAGCGAAACGAAAAACACGTAAAAGCAATAATCAAAGCGCTGAAGAGCTCCGATGCGCTTTATCTCGCGACTGATCCGGATCGTGAGGGCGAAGCGATTTCATGGCATTTAATCGAACTTTTAAAAGAGCGTAAGGCCTTAGTCGGCAAGGCCGTGCATCGCGTGGTCTTTCATGAGATCACGAAAGACGCGGTTCGCGACGCAGTCGCAAACCCTCGTGAAGTATCGACCGACTTGGTTAGCGCACAGCAGGCGCGCCGTGCGTTGGATTATCTAGTCGGATTCAACCTGTCACCGTTATTGTGGAAGAAGGTGCAAAGAGGACTGTCGGCTGGCCGCGTGCAAAGTCCCGCGCTACGCATGATCGTAGAGCGTGAACTCGAAATCGAGGCGTTCAAGCCGCGTGAATACTGGTCGATCGAAGCTGATATCAGTAAGAATGAGCAGCCGTTTTTCTCCAGACTGGTGCGTTATAAGGGAGAAAAGGTCGAACAGTTCAGCTTTGAAAACGAGGTTGCCGCGCGTGAGGTCGAAACGACCATTCTTGCTGCAGCCGACGGGAAGCTGACAACGGTCAAAGTTGATAAGAAGCAACGGCGACGTAATCCGGCCGCTCCGTTTACAACCTCAACATTGCAGCAGGAAGCGTCGCGCAAGCTCGGTTTCAACACACAATGGACCATGCGCGTTGCGCAGAAGTTGTACGAAGGCATCGAATTGCCGGATATTGGCAATGTCGGCCTTATCACTTATATGCGTACTGATTCGGTCACTTTGGCCGATGTTGCCGTTGCGGAGATTCGCGACGTAATCAAAGAACGCTATGGGGCCGAGAATGTCCCGGATGAAGTTCGCAAGTTTAAGACTAAGGCGAAGAACGCTCAGGAAGCGCATGAGGCCATTCGACCGACTTCGGTGACGCATACTCCCGACTCGTTGCGCGGCAAGCTGGATGAAGAACAGCTAAAACTTTATACCCTCATTTGGCGGCGAACGATGGCGTGTCAGATGGTCTCCGCTGTATTTGACACAGTCGCTCTGGAATTTTCTCCAGGTGAAACAGATCCGGCTTCGGCAGACAAACAGCATCGCTTCCGAGCCAATGGCTCGGTGCTCGTGGAACCGGGCTTCATGGCGGTCTATCACGAAGGAAAAGACGACTCGAAGGACGATGATGGAGACCGGTTGTTGCCTGAAGTTGGTGTGGGCGACGTAATCAATCTGGATATTCTGAGACCGGAACAACATTTCACGGAGCCACCACCGCGTTTTACAGAAGCAAGCCTCGTGAAGACGCTCGAAGAATACGGAATAGGCCGCCCGTCGACCTACGCCAACATCATCATGACGCTCAAGAACCGCGAATATGTCGAAATGGATGCCAAGCGGTTTTTGCCAACCGACATTGCCAGGATTGTTATTGGTTTCCTCACCGAACACTTTAAGCAATACGTGGACTATGATTTCACGGCGCGTTTGGAAGATGATCTCGATGCCATTTCGTTGGGGCAGAAAGATCTGGTTCCACTCCTCGAGGAGTTTTGGAAGCCTTTTCACGATCTCGTCGTCGACAAAGAAGAAAGCGTCTCTCGCGAACAGGTTGCCCAAGCGCGCGAGCTCGGCACAGATCCGAAATCCGGCAAGCCGGTAACCGTGCGCATGGGTCGCTACGGTCCCTTCGTTCAGATCGGCACTAAAGATGATGAGGATAAACCGAAATTTGCCGGTTTGCGTCCAGGTCAGAAAATGGGCGACATCAATATGGCGACGGCGATGGAACTCTTTAAGCTGCCGCGAAAGTTAGGTGAGACCGAGGATGGACTCGAAATTTCGGCCAGTGTCGGTCGATTCGGGCCTTACGTTCGTTATGGCGATAAGTATGTTTCGATTAAGGACGATGATCCCTACACAATCGAACTACCACGGGCGCTGGAAGTGATCGAAGAAAAGAAGATCGCTGATGCTAACCGCCTCATTCAGGATTTCGAAGCCGACGGCATCCAGGTTCTGAACGGGCGCTACGGCCCTTACGTTACAAACAAAGAAAAGAACGCACGTGTGCCGAAAGATCGCGAACCGAAATCGCTGACGCTCGAAGAATGCATAGAACTTCTGGCAAACGCGCCGGTGCGTGGAAAACGCGGCAAGAAGAAAGCCAAGAAAAAGGCAACAAAGAAGAAAGCCAAGAAGAAAAAAACTAAGAAGAAGGTTGCTAAGAAAAAAGCAGCGAAGAAAAAATCATCTGACTCAGACGAGTCTTAGCCTGAATTATTCATGAATAATTCGGGCTAAACGCATAGGCCAGTACGGATGGCCAGTTCACAAATAATTCGGCGGGCATCTCGCCTGCTGCACTCGGGAGGCGTCATCGCCTATCCGACCGAAGGTGTGTTTGGTCTTGGCTGCCTCCCGAATAACGCGACGGCAGTCTATAAAATTCTCGAAATGAAAGGCCGGGATGTTTCCAAAGGGCTGATACTCATAGCATCCGATGCACGGCAGTTGGACGATTGGATCGATTTGGGCGACGCCGACATTCCAAGTACGGAGAGCAATCCAACCACGTGGATAGTGCCGGCCACGGACGCCGCCCCAAGCTGGATTCGTGGCGCGCATGAAACGGTTGCAGTCCGCCTAACGACCCATCCTATCGCGCGCGCGTTATGCGAAGAGGCAGCGTCCTGCATTGTGTCCACTAGCGCAAATCTCTCTGGGCACCCGCCGGCTCGAAATGCGACTGTTCTGCGCAGACAATTCGGTCCTTTAGTAGACTATGTCGTACCAGGACAATGCGGACCCGCGCGGGGCGCATCTGAAATTCGTGACATAAGGACTAATAGAATTGTGAGACCCGCATGAGCGACGACAACATTCGTGCTGTTACAGATTATTTGCGTACGCTACAGATGCGTATTTGCTCATCCCTTGAGGACACTGACGGTGTCGGAAGGTTTGAGCACGATCACTGGGATCGGGCAGATGGGGGCGGCGGGGAAAGTCGTGTGTTAACGAATGGCAAGATTTTCGAGCAGGCGGGTGTCAGTTTTTCGCATGTGTTCGGTGATCAAATGCCGCCGTCTGCCACACAAAGCCGCCCGGAGCTCGCCGGCAAACGGTTTCAAGCAATGGGGGTGTCGCTCGTGCTGCATCCGCATAATCCATACGTTCCAACCACGCATGCAAATTTTCGCTTTTTCACCACCGAGGGTGATGACGCTGACGCCATCTGGTGGTTTGGCGGTGGCTTTGATTTGACGCCGTACTATCCATTTCTCGATGACGTTATACATTGGCACCGCTCAGCTAAGGCGGCTTGTGATTCGTTTGGCGAAGATTATTACCCGAGCTTTAAGCAATGGTGCGACAAGTATTTTTATTTGCCGCATCGCAACGAAACACGCGGCGTAGGCGGCTTATTCTTCGACGATTTGAACAAGCCCGATTTTGACAGTTCCTTTGCACTAACACGCGCGATCGGCGATCAATTTTTGCCGGCATACTTGCCGATCGTCAAAGCGAGACACGAACACAAATTTGGCGAACGGCAGCGAGAGTTTCAGCTATATAGACGAGGACGATATGTTGAATTCAATCTCATACACGATCGTGGCACCTTATTCGGTTTGCAGTCCGGCGGGAGAACCGAGTCGATATTGATGTCGCTGCCGCCGCGGGTTCGTTGGGCGTATAACTGGCAGCCTATACCTGAATCACCTGAGGCCGATCTCTACGACAATTATCTGGCACCGCGTGAGTGGTTGGCTTTACGCTGATTAACATCGCAAACTAACATGCCAAATTTGGAGTCAAAGTAAGACTCTGACTCCAACAACAAAGAGACTAGACAGCAATGACAGATACCTCGCGCCTTTCCGGCGTCCTAAGCCCGGTTGTAACACCGTTCAAGGATGACTTATCACCCGATGCGGATCGGCTTATTAAACAATGCCAGTGGCTGTTGTCACAGAATGTTGGGCTCGCGGTGTTCGGAACCAATAGCGAAGCCAATTCTCTTTCGGTCGATGAAAAGATCGAGCTTCTCGATCGACTGGTTGAAGCGGGTGTCGACACGTCACGCATGATGCCAGGCACGGGTTGCTGCGCTTTGACCGATACAGTGAAACTGACCGCGCACGCCGCTAATCTAGGATGTGCGGGGACACTGATGTTGCCACCGTTCTACTACAAAGGTGTCAGTGACGAGGGCATATACGCCAATTTCGCTGAAGTCATTGATCGTATCGGCAGTGAGTCGTTGCGCATCTACCTTTATCACATACCTCCAATTGCTCAGGTTGGGTTTTCATTGGATCTGATTGAACGTCTCATTACGCGCTTCCCAAAAACAATTGTAGGCATCAAGGACAGCTCTGGTGATTGGGATAATTCGCACGCCATGTTGCAGCGTGAGTGGGATGATTTTCGAATCTTTGTCGGCAGCGAGAGCTTTCTTCTGGCGAATATGCGAAAGGGTGGGGCTGGCTGTATTTCAGCGACGGCAAACGTTAACCCCGCCGCCATAGATCACCTGTATCAGACTTGGGAGGCAGACGATGCAGAGACGCAGCAAGCAGCCCTGGACGCCGTTCGTAACACGGTAATGGCATATCCGATGATCCCGGCCCTCAAAGCCACGGTTGCGGAGTTTTCCGGGGACGAACAGTGGCAAACCGTACGGCCACCGCTAATTAATTTGGACCCTGAAAAAAGCGCGGCCCTGATGGCAGCACTGCGTGGAATGGATTTTGAAATGCGGGGGCTTTAGCCCGCAGATTGCGCGCTAGCTAAGCCAGCCATTTTTCTTGGAGTCGCTCGTAAACCAAATCAAATAAGCGCCAATAATGGTGACCGCAGCAGAAAAGATCGCAGCGACTGCGCCAAGCACTGACATCGTATCCATGAGAACGAAAGAGTTGTAATTCTGCGCCAATACGCCGAGCAGGGATGCAATGAAAACAGGCATCGCCAGCGCCTTACGCATCAGTAACAATACACAGCCGAGCGTACCAGCAGTAACAGCAATCGCGAACGCACTTGTCGCCCAGCTCGGTACATTCTCATAGAGCATGCGTTCTGCTTCTGGCAGCGCGCTCATTGCATCGGGTGTCATTGTTACCTGGGCAACGTAGGCAGACATACCCATTAGATTCCAGGCTAGAGCGATACCGGCAGTCCAGTAAAAAGACTTCGGCGGCTTACTGTTTTCCTCGGACATGATTCTCCCCTTATTCGTTATTGTTATTGGCTGGGGCCGTTGGGAGGACAGTTTCTGCTGTGCAACGCGCGAAATCAAGGTCTTGTGGAAAGGTCGACATAATTCTTACGCCGAACTGACCTATTTTTTACGCTTTGACTTTGCCTTGCATTCTTTGTGACGGAAACATGACACTTCATGATCGTTCACCATACCGGTCGCCTGCATATAGGCATAAATTACGGTACTGCCGACGAATTTGAAGCCGCGTTTCTTGAGATCTTTACTCAACGCATCTGACTCCGGAGAGGTCGCCGGAACATCAGACATTTTGCCAATTTTATTCTGAATAGGTGCCCCACCAACGAAATCCCAGATGTAATTGCAGAAACCATCAAATTCGTCCTGCACATGCAAAAACAGTTTGGCATTCGTAACTGCAGAATTGACTTTCAATTTATTCCTGACGATGCTCGGATCCAACAAAATTTTGTTGATCCGTTTTTGCGTAAATCGTGCGACCTTTTGTGGATCAAAGTTGGCAAAGTTCTTCTGATAACCGGCGCGCTTGTTAAGAATTGTTGACCAGCTTAATCCTGCTTGCGCTCCCTCCAAAATCAAAAATTCGAATTGTTTTTGATCATCCCAAACGGGTACACCCCACTCTTCATCGTGATAGCGAATGTATTCCAGGCTGGTTTCGCCAGCCCATCTGCATCTTTTTGTTATTTTTGCCATGCTGCTAGTCGTCCTTTAGTTGAAGGGCGATGGTAGCAATTGCTTCTACAGCGAGCACGGCGCAATTGTTGCCGGAACCCCCTAATTCGCTTTCGGAATCCAGGGTTGAGGTTGACTTACGGGATGAGAGCCACAAAATTGAAGCTTGGATTGACACTAGTCGATACCGCTATCTATGCATGGGTATTGGGATCGGCCGCATGGGCTGTGACCCTGCCCATAAAAAAAGGCTCGCCGAAGCGAGCCTTTCTCATTTAATGCAAAAGCTAAGGTGTGATTAAGACTCACCACCACATTTGCCTTCAGCTGCTTCTTTGTCGCCGCCACAAGAACCTTCTACTTCTTTATCACCGCCACAAGAGCCTTCTGCTTCTTTGTCGCCGCCACAAGAACCTTCAGCTTCTTTAT